>Ga0172373_10002779_pt1 | contig 26451 bp, 12 predicted proteins | sample Lak10m_2_FD_114546 | JGI IMG/M metagenome (GOLD analysis project Ga0172373, IMG submission 114546) | Freshwater microbial communities from Kabuno Bay, South-Kivu, Congo - kab_092012_10m | ecosystem: Environmental > Aquatic > Freshwater > Lake | place: Democratic Republic of the Congo...
CCAGGTCGGCATGATGCAGCGATTTGGCCAGGGTTTCGGTATGCACGCCCATGCGCATCGTGTTGGAGCGCGGTTCTACGACGGCAATGATGCGCCCAGCAGCCCCCACCTGTTTGCGCAAACCGTCCAAGGTTGTCGCTATAGCCGTCGGATGATGGGCAAAATCGTCATATAGCGTCACGCCATTAATCACCGCAATCACTTCCATGCGCCGCTTGACGCTCTTGAATTGCTGCAGCGCGGCTATCGCATCGGCAGGAGCGATGCCGGCATGCGCTGCCGCGGCAATGGCGGACAGCGCATTGCTGACATTATGTACGCCTGTCAACGGCCAGTCGACGCAGCCCTGCTCCCGTCCATCAACAAATACGCTGAACCGGCTGCCGTCAGGCCTGATCATCTCGGCATTCCATTGCGCACCGGAATTAACTGAGGTTTTGGCAACCCTCGTCCAGCAACCCATATTTAATACATCATTAATAGCCGCGTCGGACTCAGGACAGATAATCAAGCCATTACCCGGCACCGTCCTGACCAAATGGTGAAACTGCTTTTTTATCGCATCCAAATCAGGGAAAATATCGGCATGATCGAATTCAAGGTTATTCAATATCGCGGTACGCGGTCGGTAATGAACAAATTTTGAGCGTTTATCAAAAAATGCCGAATCGTATTCATCGGCTTCTATGACAAAAAAACCCGAATTGCCGAGCCGCGCCGAGATGCCAAAATTCAACGGAATACCGCCACACAAAAAACCGCTGTTAATGCCATTAACATCCAGTATCCAGCTCAACATGCTGGTCGTGGTCGTTTTGCCGTGCGTACCGGCAACGCCCAGCACCCATTTGTCATGCAACACATGCTCCGCCAGCCACTGCGGACCCGAGACGTAGTTCAGGCCTTTATCCAGTACCGCTTCAACTTCCGGGTTACCGCGTGACAACGCATTGCCGATAATCACGCAATCGGGATTGCTTGCCAGGTTTTCGGCGCAATAGCCCTCCATTAACCGGATGCCCTGTTCTTCCAATTGCGTGCTCATCGGCGGATAGACGTTTTGGTCAGAACCGGTAACCTGGTAACCCAACTGCCTTGCAAGCAAGGCCAGCCCGCCCATAAATGTCCCGCAAATACCTAAAATATGAATATGCACTGTTTATCCTGATGACTATACAAAGTTGATTATTTTACCGGCCTGCGATAACGCGCGCTTACGCTAAGTTTAACATTGATGCGCCGCTGATTGATAAGTCCCCGCATGTCTACCACGCCAGCAACTGTCGACTTCATGCCGTCCTGCTAAGTTTACCCAAATGCGGCACCCCAAACATCGCCAACCCCGCGCCGCTGGTATCGGCCATCCAATCGGCTATATCGGCGCTACGTCCATCGACAAAAGACTGATGCCATTCATCGGATATGCCGTATAAACTGCACAAGGTAACGCTAAGCAATGCAAGTATAATAGGTGTGTCCACCCAATGCCTAAGACAGCGCCAGGCCAGCAGCGCCATAACAAAATAAGCGCCGGCATGATATATCTTGTCCTGATGGTCAAACCACATCGGCGCGCTCAAAGACGCTTGATCGGAAAGCCCATAAATAAACAGGCAATAGCTCAATAACCCTAAAAAATCTACTAATCTCATCATGGATAACCTGTTTGAACTCGCTGAAACCTGCCTGCACAACACCCCTATCGACGAAAAACTGGCCTTGACCCACCAAGCCTGGCAAGGCCTGCAAAACGGCGAACTAAGCCTGGACCAGGGTAAGCCGGTCGCTGCGATAACCCAGGTAAGGTTTCCCGAAAAGCCGGAATGGTTGGCGCCACGCTTTGTGCCCAAACGCAAACTGACTGCTCCGGGCGGTGTCGCCGCTTTTTTTCATGCCATTGCGCATATCGAATTTGTCGCCATTTACCTGGCATGGGACATGCTTTACCGTTTCCGCGGCCTGCCCGACGAATTCTATCAGGATTGGCTGCGCATTGCCGACGAAGAAGCCCAACATTTCGAGCTGATCAGGGCGCATTTGCAGGCGATGAACACCGCTTACGGCGACCTGCCCGCGCACGGCGGCTTATGGGATCTTGCAGCGATGACCGCAAATAATCTACCGGCGCGCCTCGCATTGGTCCCGCGCTGCATGGAGGCGCACGGACTGGATGTAACCCCCGGCATTATCGCCAGGTTCAAAAAACTGGACGACACGGCCAGCATAAGCCTACTGGATCGCATCCTGGCGGATGAAATCGGCCATGTTGAACGCGGCTCGTACTGGTTCAGCAAAGTCTGCCGACAACAAGGCCGGGAACCCGAAGCCGAATACCGGCGATTACTTGCCCAATATTACCAGGGCGGCAAACCAAAAGGCCCTTTTAACCGGGAAATGCGTATAATTGCGGGCTTCTCAAATGCTGAGTTAGACTGGCTGGAAACACAATCGCTATGAAATCACAAACCATGAAATCAAAAAACATATTCGATTACCCACTGTTTGCATTAGGCTTTAGAGCTTTTTTTGCGCTGGCCGGATTATCCGCACTGATTTTAATCCTCCTTTGGAACGCCATTTTTAAAGGCGAATTATCGCTGGACAATTATTTTGCCAATACCTACTGGCATGCCCATGAAATGTTATTGGGTTATTCGGCTGCGGTCATTGCCGGGTTTTTATTGACCGCCGTCAAAAACTGGACCGGGAAACCTACGCTGACCGGCGACCAGCTGGCCGGGCTTTGCCTGCTCTGGCTGTACGGGCGCATCGTACCGTTTTATGCTGGCTTGTTGCCGGACGCACTGATTGCAGCGGTGGATTTTGCGTTTTTGCCGGCCTTGGCCTATCAAATCAGCAAGCCGATTATTGCGGCCCGGCATCTAAAAAGCCTAGTGTTCATCGCCATTTTGCTGCTTTTGGCATTAGGCAACGGCTTGATACATGCCGAAATCCTGGGGCTTACGAAAAACTCGGCAGGATTCGGGCTTCAGCTTGTCGTCGCCACCATCATCCTGTTGATCCTGGTGATTGCCGGCCGGGTGTTTCCTTTCTTCACGGAACGCGGATTATCGGGAACGCTGATCATAAGAAAACCGCTTTTAGACGGCCTCACGATCGCCGCGGCCGCGCTGGTTTTTGCCTTGCAATTAAGCGGCGTTTCGGGCGGCATACTGGCGACAACGGCGACTGTTGCCACCTTGCTTAACATCGCCCGAGTCTCAGGCTGGTACGTGCCGAGAATCTGGTATGTGCCTTTATTATGGGTGCTGTATGTCGGTTATGCCTGGATTATTGCAGGATTCGCATTGACTGCGCTGAGCGCTTACGGATGGGTACTGCCGTCATTAGCCTTGCACGCTTTCACGATAGGCGGCATCGGCGTATTGACCTTGGGAATGATGGCGCGGGTATCGCTGGGCCATACCGGCAGGGCGCTGAAGGCTTCAAATGCCATTGCGATTGCATTTGTGCTGATCAACCTGACAGCCGTGTTCCGGGTCTTATTGCCGATAGCATTACCGGACTGGTATGGCATGTTAGTGTATGGTTCGACACTGTGCTGGCTTGCGGCATTTGCATTGTTTGTTTTTGTTTACGCACCCATATTGGCCGGCACACGGATTGATGGACAGGAAGGTTAGGTTTTATGTAAGGCGCACATCACGTAGCTTCATAGCCATGACCGCGTGAGGTCCATGTTCCAGGCAGGATGTTGAAAATTGACCATCAAAACCATGTAATTCCGGACGGCAGCGAACCTGTCTATCAGCGTCGTTTGGTGTCGGCTAAACTGACACCGTCCGAAAATCAGCTCAAGCAAGCGTTGATAGCCGATAGTTACCGTCCCCAACGCGCCCGAAGAACCGCACTCAAGTTGTTCGAAGCCAGCGCGCTCACAACTGATTAGTCAAACTCAACTCTTGTGGATACGGGGACATATAATAGGAGTTTTCGATATAAGGATCGGGGGATTTGCGGAAATGGTGTTTGAGCAAAGTCAGCGGCACTATCAGCGGCACTGCTCCGTCACGGTAGCGCTCAATGATTTCGCACAATTCGGCTTTATCATCGGGTTCCAGCTCTCTTTTCAAATAGCCTTGGATATGTTGCAGCACATTGACGTGATTGGCGCGGCTGGCGACGGTTTTCAATAACGGCATCAACTGAGCGATATATTGCCCGGCAACGGATGTAAGATTATCTTTCGTAACGTCGGCCAGCAGCCGGCCCATCTCGCTGTAATCGGCATGGCTCATGATGATCAGTTTATGGCGGGCGTGAAACGTCGTCAGGCTGCGCACCGTCGCACCTTCGGCCAGCATCTGTTGCCAACGGTGCAGCACGTACACGCGCTGGATAAAATTCTCGCGCAAGCCGGGATCGCCCAGCCTGCCCTCTTCCTCCACCGGCAGTAACGGATGATTGCGCATCATCTCTTCCGCATAAATCCCGACGCCTTCAGGCCGAGGCTGCCCATTGCCAAACACCTTGACACGCGCCATGCCGCAACTGGGCGAATCTTTTTTCAAGATATAGCCGCATAATTCCGCATAAGCCGGTTTTTGTTGTTGGGCATATTCCCGCAAGCGGTCGGTGACATCGTTATCGGGTGCTTTAACGCCGACACAGCGCACCGTTTGGTCGATTTTCATCAATTGCAGGGTCGGACGCGGGATGCCCAAGCCGATAGCGACTTCCGGGCAAAAGGGATGAAAATCGAAATACTCGCTGAGCGTGCCGACGATATACGAATCGCATTTGTGCCCGCCGTCGAAGCGGACATTTTCACCGAGTAAACAACTGCTGATGCCGATGGGAATTTTTTTCATGGCGCTTAAAGTACGAGTGGATGCCTTTTTCTGCTGACGACTCTTTTTTGTCTCTCAAGCAAAACCTATTCGATATTCTCGCCAATATCGGCAAAAATTACCGCATCGAATTCTCTTGAGGCAATGTTAAAAGACTTTTGCACGACTACTTACGTTGCTTTACGTGTTCCGAAATCATTTGACGTCTCCTGAGTATGTTGGTCAAGCTCATTATTGGTGATATTGGTCTGTATACTATTAGGATCAACTACCTTGTTAACACGTCCGGCTTTGTCATACCACATATCGAATAACGGTGTCGTAGCGCCCAATGCACCATCGCCTAATACCGGTGCAATTGATCCGCAGCTGATTTGGTCGAGAGCCGTATAATCGGTCAAGTTACAAATTTCGTCACTAGCTGTCTGTACCACTCAATATCAGGTATTTTGCACGACAATAGTAGGAAAGCGGCTGCTGTAATCCTTGGCCTTCAGCGCCAGTTTGGCGGCTGTTTTCCGGGCAATGGCTTTATAAATTTGCGCGGCGCGCCGTCGGGGTCAGCCACCACAGTCGGCCGGCCTGAATCCGCATCCTGGCGGATAGCCATATCCAGCGGCAAAGCGCCCAGGAAATCGATCTTGTTGACTTCAGCCATCGCCACACCGCCTCCGGCGCCAAAAATGGCTTCTTCATGACCACATTGCGAGCAGATATGCAGGCTCATATTTTCGACCACACCCAATACCGGCACATTGACTTTTGCAAACATAGCCAGACCGCGCTGGGCATCTATCAACGCGATGTCCTGCGGCGTTGTCACGATAATTGCGCCGCTTACAGGAATTTGTTGCGCCAACGTCAGCTGGATATCGCCCGTGCCGGGAGGCAGGTCAATAATCAAATAATCGACATCGACCCAGTTAGTGTCCCTGAGTAATTGCTGCAAGGCATTCGTTGCCATTGGACCGCGCCAAATCATCGCCTGGTCCGCCCCGACCAAGTAGCCTATCGACATGGTCTGCACGCCGTAAGCCACTTTCGGCATCATCGTTTTGTTATCGATGCTTTCGGGAGAGCCGGAAAGCCCAAGCATCGTCGGAATGCTGGGACCGTAAATATCGGCATCGAGTATGCCGACAACCGCGCCTTCCGCTGCCAACGCCAACGCCAGGTTGACCGCTGTGGTTGATTTGCCGACCCCGCCTTTGCCGGATGCAACGGCGATAATATTTTTCACATGGGCATGGGGTTTTAAGGTCTGTTGTACGGCGTGAGAAATGACTTTTACCATGATTTCGACGCGGACATTATTGATGCCGGGCAGCGTTTTAAGATGCCGCTCCACCGCCGATTTCATGTCATCGACGATGCTTTTGGCGGGGTAACCCAACTCCAGCATGACGCAGACATCGCCACCGTCAATGGCGATGGATTTAAGTGATTTTGCAGATACCAAATCGGTGCCGTGGTTAGGGTCGATAAAAGTGCTTAACAGATTTTCTACATCCGCTTTTTCGATGCTTGACATTATTATTCCTGATGAGTGAAAAAACCTTAGAGTTCGCTCAGGATATAAGGCATGCGCCGATTTTTCAATAGAATTTACCGTGGCGTCATCCCGCAGCTAAAGCGCCGCTCGATACGGTCAGCACTACCCGCGCGCGAGCTTGACTATCGCGTATTTTTTTCCAGCGCCTTAAGCGTCTCTTTGGCTTCAGCCAAGCCGTTAAAATCCACTTTCTTATCAATCGCTTTCTGCAAATACTCCTGCGCACGCGCCTTATCGTCTTGCTTGAAATAAGCCATGCCCAAGTGATAATCGCTAACGGCGATATCCGGATTCAATTCAAGCGCTTTCAGTGACAGTTGCCGGGATTTTTCGTAGTCGCCCTGTTTATAGGCAATCCAGGCCACAGTATCGAGCATATAAGGGTCCTTCGTTCCAGCCAGCGGCCCGGCCAGTTTTGCTGCGCGGGACAATGCCTCGGCACCGTTCGCGTGTTCGGCTAAATAACTCGCAAGGTTGTTCAATCTATTCAATGATTCAGGATGCTTCCTGAAACTATCTTCATACAAGTCTATGACTTTTTGATGCTCGCCATCCTGGTCATAAAGCGCAGCTAAATCCGCTTCCAATTCCATGGACTCGGCGGTGTTATCGATACCCTTTCTTAATATATCAATCGCATCATTTTTATGCTTTTGCAGGATATTGATTAACGCGATATTCCGGTAAGGGACAGACCATGCCGGATTAATGGCTATGGCCTGCTGGTAGGCGTTTATGGCATCGCCGTATTTATTGCCGCGGCTGTATACCTCGCCCAGCAAATTGTACGCAAAAAAATTCTTGGGCAGTTTTTCGAGCACGTCATGCAATTTACCCAGCGCCTTATCGGCTTGTTTTGACATCAGGTAGTTTTTCACTAACTGGCTTAGCGGTTCCATTGCTTGCGGCTGTCGTTGCACCGCTTGTTCAAAGTGACTCGTACTTTGCTCAAGCTTACCCTCGGCCCGGTACGCCAAACCGGACAGGTAATAGCCTGCCGCGTCGCCGGCATGAGCTTGTTGCAACTGCTTTGCTGTGTTTAACGCCTTATCCCATTGCTTTTGGGCGGCATAAATCTTGAATAAGGCTTCCAAGCCATTTTTGCTGTCTGGATTAAGCCTGAATAAGGTATTGAGTTGTTGCGTCGCCTGTTCATTATCACCGGCCTGTAACAACAGGTTAACCAGGTCCAGTCTGGCTATTTCATCCCCCGGCACGAGTCCGACAATTTTTTCGAGATTCTCGCGCGCCAATACCGTGTCTTTATTGACCAAATGCGCGGCGCCCAGCAATTTAAGCACCGCGACATTTTTCGGCTGCTCGCTAAGAACGCTACGGAAATCGGTAATCGCGTCAGGCACACGGTTTTCCGCCAAGGCTATTTCACCGCGTAAGGTCAGTGCAGCCAAATCATCGGGATTGCCGTCCAGCAGTTCATTGACCAGCGACTTCGCTTCATCGGCGCGTCGGCTAGCCTTATACAAGCGCGCCAGCTTGTTGCGCGCTTCAATCGACTGCGAACCCTGCTTATCGAGTTCGACAATCTCTTTTAAGGTTTCCTCTACCTTATCTGTCTGTTTCTGGGCCAATTGCAACTCAGCCAATTTAAAGCGCAGCTCATATTGGCCGACATTTTGTTCTATCATCGGAATCAATTCCGCGATAGCGATTTCCGGCGTTCTTTGTGCCGCCAGGAAATCGACCAGCAGCAATTTTGCCTGCTCATCGTCCGGCAATTCCGCGACGGCGGCGCGCAATACCGTTTCCGCCTTGTCGACCTGCTTATTGTTAATCAGGAAAACCGCCCAGCGTTTGCGATGCGCCACAGACTTAGGCTCTATCTTGACTACGGCGGCCAATGTCTTTTCCGTTTTCTCCAGGTCATGGTGCTGGCTATACAGCTGAGCCAGCATCAAGCGCATCGCAGTATTTTCCGCATGCTTTTCAATAGCGCCCTGCAATAATGCAATCGCTTTATCCAGTTGGCCTGTCTTGGCCGTCAACGAGACCAATAGCAAGCTTGCACCAACATCATCGGGTTTTTTCCGCAACGCGGCTTCGGCTTTAACAAATGCCGCATCGCTGTTATTTTGAGCGGCTAAGACATTGCCCATCAAAACCATCGCATCGACATTTTCAGCATCAACGGCAAGCGCATCATCAGCCATTTTTTCTGCGGTCTCTATTTTTGACGCCAACAGGTAGATTTGCCCTAATTTTACCCGCGCCATCACATGCTTTGCATCCTGGTTGACGATTATCTGGTATTGTCTAGCGGCATCCTGTATATCGCCTAATTTACTTAACTCTTCGGCCAATTCATAACGGCCCTGGATATTTTCGGGATCAACGGCTGCGGCATTGTCAAAAGCAAGCCGGGCTTTTTTGTAGTCGCCGGCTTTATATAAACGCTTGCCTTCTTCTATATAGTTGGTTTTCTGTCCATTGCAGGCAACAAGGTTAGCTACCAGGCACAACAGCAGTAAGGTTCTCAAACCATAGGGGAATGATTGCATAACTAAGTTCTCTTGATGTAGATAAGCGGGAGTTCAAAGACTATCGTTGAACGGCATGCGAGGATAATATGGCTACCAACATATGGCGGGACAGTTTAATAAGGTTAAGCCGTTCGTGATGAGCTTGTCGAACCATGAACGGCTTAACCGCCCACCCTTCGACAAGCTCAGGGCGAACGATTAAGCCTTGCTGCTTGTCCCGCCTTAAGTGGGTAGCCGATAATATGGACTAAAGACGCAACACTGCGTATCTATAGCATGGGTGATTTTAAGGCGGTTGTTGAAAAGCAGTGGGCAATAAAAGATGGACGCTTATTTTGTAACTATTCAGGTTCTTGTCCGAAGCGCAGGGCGCGCCTTCTCCGGCGCGTGGATAACACGGCAGTCCGTTGCTGGCGCGCGTTTATGCCCCAGAGATACAGCACGCCCTACAGCAAGGAGCTGAATAGTTCGCTTATTTTTTAGTCTCGCCCGCTTGAGAAGAAGACGCGGCGTCAGCTGGTTTAGATGCACTTGGAACTGCAGATACGGCATTAGGATTGCCATGATATTTTTGCTTATTCAATTTGTCTTCGTATTCTTGAACAATGGTTTCAAACTCAACATTTTTAATCTGCAAGAAAGGTTCCGATCCAATCAAGGTATCGACAATGCCTTTGTTTTGGCAATGATGATAAGCCTCGATGACCTCTTTGGCGCCCTCATGCATTTTAACGTTTTTGCTTTCACACGCTTTCAGCTCTGCTGCCGTGAACTGTTGGTTATTCTGCAGACCCGCATGCTCAAGCGCCAATTCGTTTTTGGATTTATTCAGCGCATTGTATTTTTCAATGACTTCGCGCAGTTTAGCCGTCGTATTATCCAGGCGCACCTGGATTTCATCGGCACTCGCTTTTTGTGAACTGAGTTCCGTGTTTAATTTTTCTTCTAACGATGTCGCCGCTTCTTTTTCCTGTTTCACCTGGCCTTTCAGCGTCTCAAGTTCCGACGCGATTTTTGCGTTTTCGGTTTTAAGCAGATCACGTTCCGTCGTAATTTCCTTAACCATAGTCTGCAATTTATTAATGATTTTAGCGTTACCACCTTCCCGCGGCGCTGCATAGGCTGCATTCAATAACACCGCACCGATTACCAGCGCAAAAACAAGCGATGCGTTCATGAGTCTGTTATTTGTAGCCATCAGAATCTCGTATTCAAATCTAATTGCAGAATATCATTACCGTATTTAGGACCCGTGATAACATCGGTGCTTAACCAACGACCCGTCGCCCATACGTTTTTCATCAAGCCATAGTTACCGCCAACCACCCAGCCTTTGGCATTAGTACCGCCCAAGTGGAAGTCGGAGTCGGTATAAGCGTCAAATACCGCATCGCGTTCGACATATTTGTAAAGCGTAAAGACATTCCATTGACCTGCATGATCCACCTTGGGCCAGCCAAAATCGATTCTCACCTGCCAGGCGTTAGTTTCATCATCGACAGGTGCGCCTACTAATTGCTGTACCGATGCGGCGTCAAAACCTACATTTTTTGCGTAATCAACACCGACAATAAGATGGTGAGGGGCGAACCTTGCCATATCGTAGGCAGCCGACGCATTGATAATATTATAGTCGGATGCTAAGCCGTATTGTCCCGGAAAGATATTGTCATTATCGTTACAAATAATGGCCATCGTATTGCCGAATTGCATAAACTGCGGCACGGAAAGATTATTGTCGGGACTATTAGTGTCACAAGTGGCCGGGGTATTCTGGTTAGGCCTTGCCTTGGTATTTTCATAATCGAAATAAGCAAAGGCCATTTTCAACGCATCCTGGTTTTCAAATCCCCAATCCAGGCCCACTTGTGAACCGAACAGCCATTTATCATTTGCACTGAGAGCAGACTCCTGCAGCGGGAAAGCACCTACTGTAGCAAATACCGAATGTTTATTATCATCCTCATGATGGCGACTGTCTAAACCGCCCAAACCATGACGAAAGGTTGCTGCAAAACCTTCAAACGATAAATCCGTATCCCAGACCATTTCGCTGCCGCCGGTAAACTCACCGCCGCCGACATACCAGGGATTGGCAATCCGTCCGCCGCTCAATGTCAGCCACTTAAATCCTTCAGCATTAACGGCGTCGTATTTCAGGTAAGCGCGGTCTATATTAAATTCATACTGGCTGCCGGTATTACCCAGGGTTTGATTCGTCGAGACAGGATCGGGGATATTGCCGGTAGCCAAGCGCACACCCGCCTTCAGGCCTTCCGCAACTTTCGCATCGATCGCCAAGCGTAGCCGTTCGCGAAAACGATGCCGATCATTATTGGTGTTCAGGAACCCATCCAAACCGGCCGCCGTTACACCGCCGGCTCGATTGATTGCCTGAAAGTCGGAATAAAAAAGTTTTACATTGTCATCAGACATAAAATCATTCTGCGAGCGCAATCTCAAATCGCCCGATAATTTAAAGCGGCTGATCCATTCCGGCAACGCATCGGGCACGCCCCATTTTTGGGTTTTAGCTTCCTGCATGACATCATGCACGACATCCGCACGCAATTCCGTGCGTACTTGCTGACGAATTTCATCTTTAACAAACTCAGGGACATAAGGCACGCGCACTTCACCCGGCTCCGGCGCATCAACCTGCTGTGCGGCTTGTTGTTCGGCCTGATGTTCAGCGTCCGCCTCAGCTTTTTTGATCATTTCATCGGCGACTTTCTCGGTCAGGATGCCTTGCTTGACCAACTCTTTAATCAAATTGGTTGTCGTGTTACGCAACTTCAGCAATTCTTCTTTTTCACCGGCATGGGCCACGCCGGCCAAGCCGCAAAACGCCAGAGCTATCAGCCGCTTTTTGTTATCCATTTTTTTACCTGTAGTGGGTTTAGATTCTTGATGTAATTTTTAACTTAATGGGTTGTTCCATTCCGGGTGGGAGTGGTTCATTGACCTTTCTGTATTTACTGAGCAATCGGTTCAGGAGTTCGTCAATTTCGGCGTCATTACTCCCCCTGGCTAACTCAAATCGTTTGATCGAGCCGTCGGTGTCTACCCACACTTTGATAATAGCGCTATACCCCTTACGGCGAAGCTCTTCTTGCTCGGAAAGAATATCAAGAATATCGTTTTTGATAATTCCGCCATACCACGCATACGGATCGCCGCCACCGCCGCCGCCCAGCAATCCTCTTCCACCTTTACGCGCCGCCAAGCCGAAGCCGTCCGAACCGGCCGAACCTTCCGCGTCCAACCCCAAATCACCAGGAGGCGGCTCATCGGCAACATCGGGTATTTCTTCGGGTTCCGGCTCAACCTCTTCCTGGATTTTATCCACTTCCGGTTCCGGCGGTTTTTCAACTTTGGGCGGCGGCGGTGGCGGTGGCGGCGGTTTTGTTAAGGAAACCGTCTGAATTTTCCTTTCCTTTTTTGCCGGCTTGCTTTCCATTGTGCTTATCAGGTGAATAATGAGAACAATCGCTGCAATCAATACCATCGCGCCAATAATCATTGGCAGATAGGCGATAAAACGTTTTTTATGTTTAGTCATTGCAGGCCGTTTCTCACTTAACCAGATTTTGAGTGACCAAACCAATCTGGGTAATATCGAGCTCTCCCAACAATGCCAACACATTCACTATATTGACATACTGAACAGCCGCATCACCTTTGATAACAACAGGCAATGCCGGATTTACAGCCTTGTATTGCTGCAGCGTGGATTTAAGCTGTTCCATAGATACAGGATAAGTGTCCAAAAAGATGGTGCCGTCGGCAGTAATCGTAATCGCTTTGGTCTGCGGCTTGGCAAGGCTTGGCGAATCGCTGGCTTTAGGCAGGTTAACCGTTATACCCTGCACTGAAGCCGTGGTCATCAGGATAAATACAACCAGCAACACATAGGCCAAATCCAGCATCGGCGTAACGTTGATTTCGTCATACGCTTCATTGTCTTCTTGTACTTTCATAGTAAGGCTCTTTTATAGCTATCGCAGGTTGTCATCAGGTATGTTGTTCCGCTAATTTTGCTACAAATTCATCGACGAACACATGCATATCCGCTGAAATCACTTTGATACGACTACCCAGGTAGTTGTAGCCGAACAATGCCGGGATAGCGACGGTAAGACCCGCTACCGTTGCCGCCAAAGCAGCCGCAATACCGGGTGCAATCGAATTGACATTAACCTCGCCGCTAACGGCAATCGCGGCGAAGGTAATCATAACGCCGACCACCGTACCTAATAATCCAAGAAACGGACCGCCACTGATAGCAATAGTCAGTAACACCATCTGCGAATTTAATTTCTGTAACTCCCTGACCAATACGGCGTCCATTGAAGCTTTAACTGCCGCCATCGCGCCTGCCGACAAAACCTGTGACGCATCAGAACCGGCGCTTTTCATTAAACGCTTATTCATCTCTTCAACACCGACATGATAGATGCGGTAAATCGATGAGCCTTTAAAAGAACCATCGGAAGTTAATGAAAACAATAACGGGGAATCCTCAAAATCTTCCTCATCATCTTCAGCCAGTTCACTGTTTAATGTCGAAATATCCTGTATGCCAAGCTTACCGAATGCCTGCTCAAATTTTTTATTTTCCCCATGCGTGTGGCTGATGACGATCGCCTTGGAGATCATCACCAAAAAGCTGATAACAAACATAACGCCTAATATGCCGATGATGACCCAGCCGTCTATCGTGACATTATCCAGCGTAGACATGATGTACGACTCACCGCCCTCTTCACTATCAGGCGTCGCATCTTCACCATATGTCAACACTGCCGAACCGACACCCTGCATCTGCACATCAAATTTTATCGCATTGGCATCGCGAGCCGTCTTGTAAATAGCCAACTGGTCTATTAAGCCGGTAAGCCCTCTAGCGCCTACCGCATCGGCGCCAATGGTGATATCGCCTGTTAAGTCCGCAAGGGACACGGGGAAACTGCCGGCGGCTGTACCATCAATGTAAATAGCAAGATTACCGGCACCGGCAACCACGGCAAGATTATGCCAAGTGCCGGGAGCGACATTAGCCTCGGCGGCAAATTCCTGCTTGGCACCCGCCGCATCGATGACTTCGAGATAAGGTGTTTGTTCTTTTATCGCCAGCGTTACGGCGCCTGCGGTTCCCGATCTTTGAAACAGCACGCTGTTTTGTGGCGCTTGATCAAATTTTAACCAGGTTGTTACCGTCCAGCCTGTAGTCGGCGACATTTGTAATGAAGGGGCGGATGGTATACGGATAATCTGGCTGCCTTGAAAAACCGCCGCTCCGGCAATCAAGCCACCTTCTGCATTACTTGCCGTGACTTCGGAAGGATTATTTGCATTGGCCGTTAAATCCTTAACGCCGTTAGACTCGAATTGATAGCTAAGCACTTGGCTGACATCATAAGAGTTTGCCGCTTCCTGGGCATCGACCGCCTCAGCATTGCCGTAATATAACCAAACACTGGGATCGGCGGATTTAGCGATTTCCTTGGGCAATTTAACCCAAATCAGCGCCATTTCATTTACGGAATCGAGTTTTTCGATATAAAACTTCAACGGCGTTTTTTCATCATCCGCCAGCACACGAATATCTTTGCCTTTTTCGGCCAGGTCCATGAAATAGGTAAAATTACCGGTATGCAAACGTATTAACGCAAAGGCATCTTCAGGGATACTAACACCGTCTTGTTGAAGTTTTTTCGCGTCAAGACTTATTTTTTTCTTATATCCCCATTCATCGCTCCACCATGCCGATGCCATCGAAGGTAATAGGGTTAAAAGAATCAATAAAAGACAAAACCGTTTCATTTTTTTTCTCACTCATATGGATGCTGGAATTATTACAAAAATTCGTTACAGAATTATTACGCCAGGTTTACCGCATTGTCTCAAAGAGAAGGTGCGGCACGCAGTATGCTGCTGTACTTCAAGCAACCGCAGCAAAAGAATAACTCTTTTGGGCATTAAGGATAAACTGACTGGAAATCAGCCCTTGCATAGCAGAAATGATCCCTTCAATACCGCTTATCCCAGCTGACGCTAATAATGGCTATCGGCATTACGAACCTGACCTGGGCTTATTTTTTTTGGCATCATCATTGCTCGTTCCATCACCATAACCGATGACATCAACACTGAGCACGCCTAACTTCAAGCTCTTTTTACCAGACTCGTCGCTATCTTTGCTCATATCGGCAGATGCCTGCGCAACCTGGCTGACACTGGCCGTCAGGTTGCTGACGCCGGTCAGGCCGGCGGCAAGACTGCCGGTCGATGCCGTAGGCACTCCGGTGCCGATACCGCCGACCTGGATATTGTTGGCGCCTAATACCGCCGTTGCGGAAATAGTCACGTTAGTCCCGCCGATACCCGCTTCGCCGGCATTAACGACGCCTTTGGGAGCGAAGAGGAAAACGTCACCGGCCGTATCCCCGGCCGTCGCCGCGGTACGAATACCGCTGCCTGAGACGATAGGGGGGAAAATCGTGAACGAATTGCCGTTTTTGTCAATACCGGATTCTGGAGGCGGCGCCGCAATCGCCGATTTGGCTCCGCGCCCCGCATCGATGTCTCCTTCCGATGACCAGATCAGGATGTCGCCACTGCTAAGCGCAAAGACGCGGGACTGGTTGACGATAAAATCATCATGGACGAAGGCGTTAATATCGCCCTGCCCTTGAGCGACGATACCCAGTTCGGAGGCCTCTTTTGCGCCCGAGAAAGAGACCGCAAGACCGGCGTTGATCTCCCCGCCCGGCACCAGCAAACTAATATCGCCGCCCTGCAGGGTCTGCAATTTACTGAAAAACAAGCTCAAGTCCCCGTTCCAGCTCGTGCCGGGGAACAGGGTCTCGATAGCGCCAAAACCTCGCGCATTGCCCGCAGTATCCGATGCGGCGGAGGCCGAGCCGGATATTTTAAGTTCATTAAAAAACACCTTGTTCACCAAGACATTTAACTGCGCTTGTATCGGTAAATACTGCTCCGCGCTTAGCGCTGAAAACGCCTTTAACGCCGCGTCATCCGTCAATGATGGGTCGCCGAGGAACTCCTGCATGAATGGCGTCACCAAGGCCTTGATTTGCGCGTACTGGCCCGTGTACTCAGTGCCCAGCAAAGCATTCAGTTCCGGTTGAATCGTCGCATAATCTTCCGCATTCAATTGCCTGAACGCCGGCAATGCCTCGGCTTCAGCCAGCGCCGGATTGCCGCTGCGCTCGCGCATGAAAGCCGTTACCAAGGCCTTATAGTCATTATAATTATCGGCGTATTTGACGATGTCCAAAAACGCCGCATAATCCGGCGAACCGTTATTCAAGCCTGCCAGCACGGTGATATTGGCACCGGCATCGCTCGCAAGATTTTTATTGGCTATATCCGCTATCGTTGATAAACCGCCTGATGCGCCGAAGTCGATATCGCGCCCGGACTTGACCAGCACATCGCCTGGACCTGCTATTTCGATGGTATTGATATTTTCCAGCAATAAGCCGTTAATACTACGCTCGCTGGTATAGCGAATATCGCGACCGGCCGATATTATCGAGACATCGGCCTCGTTAACATGCTGAGCACTGATCAATACATTAGTCAAGTCCTTCCCGCTTTGGATGATCAGCTTTTTGGGCACATTGACCTGGATCGAGCGAATATCGCCTTCACTGGTGACGAGCCGTACCGGCTCTTCGTCGCCGGTATGCACCGGTGTTGCGGCATGCACCAGCTTAGCGAGGCCGAACGGGTTCAGTATGGCGTCGATAAGCTGGTCATTCAACCCTTGACTGGATAACGGCAACTCCGCGCTGGGTAAAAATGCTTTATCGGCATCCGACATACTGAGCCGGAGGGAACTCTCCGCAGAACTGATGTTATTTTTTGCCAGGATCGTTAAATTCGCCGTCGCGGAAGGAAATAAGGTTACCTGGTCGTCAAGCAATACGCTGCCGCCGAAAGCCGTCGCCTGCAGCGAAGCGGGATAAATTTTGGATAAATCCACCTGGCTGCTGTTCACCAGGCCCAGGATCTCAGTATCAGCTATCACGCTGGTATCGGCCCCTAAATGCACATCGCCGGACAACGATTTCAATGAGATGCCGCTGACATCGGTATAACTGAAAAAGTTGGCGTCGCCATTATGCAATATCATCGCATCGGATACTGCGGATATGCTGATGCTGCTGTTCGCATTCAGGCTTAGTTGACTGTCGCCCATGACTAATTGCGGGCCATCCACAAACTGGTTGGCGCTACCGCTTATTTCCCCGCCGGCAAAAATCACGCCATCGCCCTTGCCCAGGTAATAAGCGCCCCCCGCGATGTCGCCACCGGCACTCACCCGCATTTCGCCGCCGCCCTGAACTTGCACGACATTAGTCAGGTAATCGGAGAGAATGGGCGTGTCATCATCAGGCACACCCAACTGCTTACCGGTAGTCGGCATCATCACGGACAAGTCATCGATGTTGCCGGATGCGCTGACCGCGACTTTACCACCGCCGAATGAGCCTATGTTTTGCTGGAAGAGAGGAGCCGATGCATCGGCCGCATTGCCAAAGCCATCCGTGGTATAACCTAAAGCCACGCCCCAGACAGTAGGGTTGCGTTCTTCTGTGTTACCCATGCGCAATAGCCAACTATCGATAAACTGGTCACTGACAGCTCCTTTGATATTTTTTCCGGCATTAATAACCAAGTCACCGCCATCCACCGGATATTCGCTATACAGCAAGAAGCCGACAAAATCATCGCTCAATGAGCCGTACCTGTTGGTATCTTCAGCCCTGCCGGCGTTGTAAACAGTCGAGGTTTGGTCCGTGAACACCATATCGCCCCCAGCACCCAGACGGATATCGCCCGTTCCAGTGCGTACCGTGACGCCTGAACCGATTGTCAGGTCTTTTGCTGCGACCGTTGCACCGGACTCGGCGCTGCCGAGATCCGCTCCCGCCGTTATTTGATACGACCAGGAATCCCCCGTTTGCAGCATATCCTTGACATTGACAAAGCCAAGCAATTGGCCATCTTTAAAGCCATCGGATAAGGAACTGTTCATTGCCAGGTTGCCGCTGGCGTTAATGCTCAGCATACCGGGCAGGGAACGCAAAGCGGATGAGCCAGACTCACTGTATCGCCAGTCCACCAAATCCCATTGACTGTTCAATGCCAGGTCGCCGGTATAATCAATCTGTACGCCGGCGCGCAGGCGAATGCCCGCACCCAGCTCGTTATTGACTTTCTGCATAGTCGCAGCCGTCATATACGCATCCGTGTCGGCTTTTATCTTATCGATGTCGCTGTCGTTAATTTCCCCGGCAACGCTAAAATCCGGGTTACTGTATTTTTTGACGCCTTCGGCATAAAACCTGCTGTAGCCTGGTGACACCAAATCGCCGTTATCGGCAAAAACAGCCGCTTTTTGCGCATATCCCTGCACAGTACCTGCAATAGCCTGAATATTGACGCCATCATCGACACCATCCTGGTCGCTGTCAACGCGCAATGCACGCAAGTTCAGCTCGCCGCCGCTTTCCTGTGTTGCGCCGCTGACGTCAATCAATGACCCGCTTTTAATATTAACACCGCTACGGCCATCGTCATCATTATCCACCGACGACAAACTTACCTTACCGCCTGCGCTTCCCTTTGCCGTCAAGACTGCGCCATTTTCCAAAGCGATGCCGTCCCCGGCATGCAGGCTGATCGCGCCGCCTTCAGCGCTGCCGTCGGCATCAAGCCTGCCGGATAACGACATTGAGCCTTTATCCGCAACCAGCGTAATCGTATCGGCCTTTATAGATTGCCCTGCCTGCTGCACAATATCGGCGTTGCGGGTGCGGAAATAGACCGATTCGGAAATACCCGCTGCTTGCAGTGTATTCATCAGGCTGTCAAAGCCCCTATCGGTACTGAAACCTGAGACATCCAGCTCAGCGCTGCCTGAATCGGCGCTGATTTGCCCGGACAGGTCAACCGTCTGTTCCAGTGCTTTCAACACCAGTTTACCGCCTTTAGCGTCGCCCCCGCCGGTGCTCAAGCCCAATACCGAGCCTTCGGCCAGGACAATTTTACCGCGCTCGGCAATCGCGCTGAAAACGCCGCCCGGCGTGTAATCGATCGTATCGGCAAAATTAACGGCTCGCCCGGCAAGGTCAATATCCGCCTGCCCACCGACGATGACATCACCGGTCAAGGCCTGCAATCCTAAAGTGCCTGAAGGCATCAGGACACGGGCGTTAAAATCGATAGCGCCCGCTTTCATGTTAATCGCGCCGCCCAGGCTGATGGATGCAGGAATAACGGTATTGCCGTTCCCACTCACTTGAATGCCGTGGACTTCAGCATTAATTACCAGCTCGCTGCCGCCGGTCGCCGTAATATACCCGGCGGCCAAATTCAGGTCGCTGCCGACCTGCAACTCGCCATCACCATCGGCGTTAAACGCCTCCGCGACATTGAGATTTACAGCTTTGAAGCCATTCATGCCGAAGCTGCCGCCACCCTGGATATGGTTTTTAGCCGACACCTCCAACACGCCTTGCCCCGTTGCCGACTGCGTCGCAACAGCGCCTATGGTGTTTTGCAATTGCAAGGTGTTCGCTTCCAGTTTTACCGCTTGCCCCGCCGCGCTGAAACCTGAAAAACCGGCCGCATTAATCACCAAGCTGTCGAAGGTTAATGCATTCAGGTTCCCGCTGCCGTCAAACTGGCCTACATTGCCGTAAAAATTGACCGTATCCCGGCTATTTAAAACCAATTCGTCAACAGCAAGGCTATGCAGCTTTTCATTAGACAGGTTCAACGCGCCGCCCGATAAGCCCGCCACTTCGCCGATATTGATGGCGTTTGCGCTCAGGTTCAACGAACCGCCGTCCATCTGTATGTTGCCGGTCAATATCGTCGACTTGCTCGCATCCAGCAGCATCGATTGCGATGACACTAAAGTCGCACCGTCCTGAACCAGCAATTCGCCGGTATCACCCGGTGCGGATGTCCTGTTCAACGTGACCTGGTCATCGGCGGAAATTCTTAACAAAGCCCCATCGCCGTTGATGTTGAATTGGCTATCCCCGGTATTGACGCTGCCGGCAGCGCTCAATACCGCGCCGGCCCTGACTTCCACCTTATCTTTCGCCGCCGCGACCAGGTCGCTTACCAAGACCCGCGCATCGGTATCGAACACGACTTCCGTCGATGTGACATTTAAGTCGGTTGCGCCGGTCACGCTATTATTGCTGCGCCCCCCACCCAGGAACAGGCTGTCTACGCCCAGGTTACTCAGGTCATCGGCCAATACTTCCAAGACGCCTTCGGCCGGCGTTGCGCTGAAATCCCTGACGATTTTCAGGCGATTTGCCGCAATATCCATACGCGCGCCCCTGCCGCCGGCCGAAGCCACTTTCAATTCGCCGTCCAATACCAGCTTATCTTCCGCGACCAGTGAAACCTGGCCGCTGTCCATAGGCAGGATCGGCGTGCTACTTTCATTCTCCAGCGCTTTCTCGGCATAAAAACTGTTTGCCGTTTGTTCGTCGTATTCGGAATGTTTGCGGATGTCCGAACCGCTCTCGATCAAATAACCGCCGGAGCGCGCATCCCGAGTGCCGGTGCCGGCGGCGGTTTGATAACCGGCCACAACCGGCAAGCCCGCCGCAGTGTAAGTCGTAGTAACTTGGTCCTGGGTGTTGGCCTGCGGCGTAACCAGGTAAGCGCCCGGCAACAACGCATAACGCGCAGGCAAGATGGTATATTCGCCGGCAGGCAGGTCCGCCGTGCCGCTTAAATAAATTTTGCTGCCGATGGCGTAATCAAAACCTGTACTTTGTAAAGGGTCATACGGCGCAATATCCGATCCCAATGTCGGCACGACGGCAAAACCGCCCTGATAAGACGAACTGTTAGGGTCCAGGTAATCGAAGGACCCGCCGGAACCCGGCAGGAACTCATACGCCAACAGGTCACCGCCGCCGGACAGGTCGACTACGCTGCCTTCGGCCAATTCCACAGTCGGCGCGGATAGCAGCAGCCTCTTCTCCGGTGGCGTATCGAACACCAAGTTATGACTACTATCTAACGGATAAAGCCAGTCCAGGCCGCCCTGGATAACACCGAAAGGAATCAATTGGCCCGCACCGGAAACGGAGGTCAGGCTATGTTCACCCAGCGTCAGGCTTGAACCGGCAGCGAGGTTAATAGTGCCGAACGGCGCCTTGACTACGCCATCCTGATTAATAACCGGCGCCTCAAAATTCAGTACGCCTGCCGCCGATAATGGCGACGTATCGGTATTGCCGCTGCCGGACACGCTGATTTGGCCTTCCGGGTTATTCCTGACCGCAAACGTAAAATGCGTCAGCGTGGAAGGATAAATTTGGCTGGCGCTTAGGTTTAAATCAGCCGCAGTCACCATTTCGCCGACATAATCCCGGTGTTCTTCGCTGATGTCCACCACGCCCGTCGCCCGTAAGTCATGCGTGCTGTTAAGGTTAATCTCGCTAAAGCCATTCCATAATGAAGCACCGCCTAACTCCGCCCACTGCGAATGTGCTGTAAAAACCCCGTTTCCGGCAACCGCCGAACCGTCCGCCTCGCGAATCAGCGACGAACCTACCCTTAAATACGCGGTGTCCAGGTTAACGCTTCCAGCCCCTTCATCATTAAGCCCCGCCCCTGTCACCCTGGGTGCATCAATATCGATACGCTCTTGAGCCGCTAAATTGACATCGCCGGAAAACCTGACTTCAGCGGTATATTTCGGGTCCTTTGGGTTGTCTGGATCGACAACTCGGTCAGCATCGGACTTCTGGGACATATTGGGATCATTGACCGATTTCAGGCGCACATCGCCAAAACCGCCGGCGGCAATTTTATCGGCGCTGACCGTCATCCGGCCGTTTAGCGCCACAGGAATTGCTTCGCCGAACTGTGCCGTATTATCCAGCGTAGCCTGGTCGGCCTGCACGACATTAACAACCAAGTCACCGTTCGGGAACGGGATAATAGGGGAACTCGGCGGGTTCCGCCCAGTACGGTCCAGGGCCAAGTCTATGCGCCCGGCCTTCGTCGTCGCAGAACCGGCAGAGCCTTTCAGGCCGCCGTCCAGTACCGCTCCTTCCGCCGCCGTCACCGCTATTTTTCCGGCATTAGAGCCGATTTCAGTCGGGACATAACGAATGCCGGATGCCGAGCCGTCGCCGACAGGCAGGTCCAGCACCGCGCTAGCGCCCGACACATCGATTTGCGAGCCTTGCTCGAGAATGACATAGCCGCGTTGCGCCTTGAACGTAATATCGCCGCCGTCCAACACATCACCGCTACGCCGCCCGGCGGCATCCAGAGGATTCATCCGCGTCGTGCCGGTCGCGAGTAATTGGCCGTGTTCGCCCAGCCATAGCGCCTGTGCGGCATTGTATTCAACACCTGGATCGGCGCCGACACCCAGGCTGATTGAACCGGCCGGCGCATCGATCAAGCCATCGACATAGATGCCGCCTTCCGTAGACACCAAGCTGATAGCGGCTTCCTTATCCCCCAAAATCTCAGTGCCGGTCTCCAATTTAACATTGGTTTTACTCGTCAGCGTTAAATCAACGGCACTGCGTAAATGTTCCGGCAAGGTTTCGATACGGCTGATATCGGCTATCGATTCGCCGCTGGCTTGTTGCCGGAAATCCCCTTGCAGGATCCTGTTTTGTTGGACCAGCGCCACCGACGCGCCTTGCTTGACAGTAAGATCGCCGGCGTTAGCGCTTAAATTGATTGCGCTGAATCCTGATTGATTAGCAAGATCGAAATGCCCGTTTTGAACGCCGAGAACCAATGCCGATGCCGCCGCTTCGGCGTCACCAGGCGCGCCGACAATAATTTCGCTGCTGCTAAGGCTCAGGCTGCCGCCCTCGGATAAGCCATAGGCTGACAACTCGCCATCAAGATGCAATACCGGCGATTCGCTGCTGAGGGCAGTAAGGCTGATCGCGCCGCCCTTGCCCTCCGTAAGGCGGTTGTCCAGCGCCAGCCAGGCGCCGCCGTCAGCCCTGATCTGCGAACCGGACTTCATGTTTAAATCGCCTTCCGCCGACACGGCAATAGCGCCGCCGTCAATCGCCAACGCTTCGGTAGGCGTGGCGTCCAGGCCCTGTGCAAAATCGTTGACCCAACGCCCCGACACATCGAGCACAGACTCGGGGCTCACATTGATAATGCCGGAATTTTCAGGGAGGCCGTTTCTGTTGCTGACCAGCTCAATTGAGCCGCCGGCCGAGTAAATATCCCCCTGCACATTGATCTTGCCGGCGTCCAGGTTAAATTCGCTGTCGGCTTGCATCGCAATATCGGCAGCAACCCAGACCGCACCTGTTGTCTTTATGCTGAACTTTTGTATCCCCGAATCATTACTCAATGCCGTAGACAGCACCAGGTCGGTCGGCCTGTCCTTTTTACTGGGATATTTATCGTCCACGGCAATATCCACGGCATTTTTTTCAGTCTGGATCAGCACATTCTGGACGTTCTGGATATTCGAGGTGGAATCGAATACTGTGGTATCCAGTGAAAAAGAACCGCCATAGGCGATAGTCTCCGCCGTGCGCTGGAAGGTATTATTTACCGCCCCGGCGACTAACTCGCCGTTCCATGATAAGCGCGGCGCGGCAATATTAAGCGCACCGGCCGCCAAGCCTTGCGTATAACCCTGCTCGAAACGGCCTTGACCAAACTGCGCCAGGGTATCCCATACCTTGGTAACGCCCCATTTTTCATGCACTTCATTAACCACGCCGAAAACCGCCGCATAATGCTCATTAGGGTCGGCGTCGCTGATATCGACAATCTTGCCGTAATCGGTCAACAGCTTGGTTGTACTGATATAACCCTCTTGAAAATCTATCGTACCGCCGGAGATATCAATAACCGCCTCATTATTGACAATCACATCGCCGCTAGAGGTCAGGTTAATCTCGCCGCCGGTCCCGAGGCGCTCGTCCAGGCTACGTTCAAAACGAGCGACTGCGCCGCTGGTATCAACAATTTCGGTATCCTTGCGAATATCGACCCGTATGGTTTGCCCCTGCAGTACGCCGCCCTTTTGTAATGGGGAATCCCGCAATTCAAACGATTGCACGGACATCTCGGCAACATTCCGGTCGATATCAGCAGCGACATGCTCTGTCCCCGAAACATCGATACGCGCGCCGTTATCGAGGATGATGCGGCCTCGATTACCCAACGTCGCATTTTTTACATTATCCGTCGCCGTTATATTCACCTTGCCGCCCGGAGCGACTATCGACGAACCGGACTGCATATGCACGGTATCCGCCGACACTTCTAAATACGAGGCCGGCTGGACCTGTTCATCAATCGCCGAACCGCCGCCGGTATCGGCAATGATCTGCGTCATGCTGCCTGGAGCAAACGTAACATTGGACCGGGTGCCGAGACCATCGTTTAAATCCTGGACGCGATTGGTTACCTCCGCGACCAGTTCCTCACTATCTCTTATAGCGCCTTCCCTGGCCAATAAGCGGATGGAACCGTTGACATTGACCGATGTCGTTGCCGTGACGCGCCCGCCCTGGTTAACGGCAAAACCGGCCAAGGTCACATTGCCCTGGCGGGCCAGGATGTTGCCCAGGTTGGAGACCTTGCCGCCGGTGCCGACTTCGACCAGCAAGCCCGCGAACGGGCTTTTACTATCGGCCGGCTGCAAGTAAACCTTGTCCTTGCTGGCAACCAGGATAATCTGTCCCTGCTCATCGGCAGTAATAGAACCTTCATTGTTGACCGTAGGGGCCGCCATGATCAGGCGGCCGTTTTTAGCGATATGGATATTCGCACCGGCCTCAACCTGGATTGCCGCCGTTTTAGGGTCGCTATCCGAACTTACAAGCGCCGCATTGCCGGCAGTCGCATCGAATTCATTGACAATGCCGCGCTCAAAGACCTCGTCAGAAATATTTAGCGTTGAAGCGACCATTGAATTGACATCAACAACCGAATCCTTGCCGAAAACAAAGCCGTTTTCGTTATACAGGTAGATCTGGCCGGTGGCGGTGACCTTGCCGAGAATCTGGCTGGGATCGTTCTGGAAAATACGGTTGAGCGCGATAGAGGAACTGGTGGGCTGATTAAATTGGACCTGGTTTTTGGCGCCTACATTAAAGCTTTCCCAGTTCAGGATAACCCGCTCGTCGTGCTGGTCGATGCGTAAGGTATCGCCGATAACCTGGTTGCTTGCCTGGCCCATCGTTGCCCAAACCTGCGCGGGTACCGGCAATTCAGCATAAACAGGTGAAACAGACCCCATAAATACGCTGCCGGCTATTGCCATGCGCACACAAGCGGACAATGGTCTCAATCGAAAAACGTCCATTGTTGTTATCTGTTGGGCTATGCTTCGTTTATTACCCATGTTCATCACCTGCTTGCAAAAAAGATTTAATGTAGCTATTCATCTGACAGCCCGCTTTTGTAGGGCGCGCCTTATGCCCCACAATGTCGCGCCGCGGCACATCAAGGCAAGACGGCGCGCAGCACGCCCTACACGCTATATGCTGTTATATTTAAAACATCCGGCGAGGAATCGGCAGCAATTCGTATCGATGCAGGATACATGCCCACCATAGGGATTTTTACCCCGTAACAACGGGCTTGAAGGACGCAATCGGCACAAAATACTTAAAATTCCGTTGCAATATTGAAATGCAATTTTGGATCGCCTTTTTGTACCGGCTCTAAATCGAGCAACGGGAAACCCAAATCCAGCACACCGACAAAATATTTCCACAATTGGAAGCGCATGCCTAACCCGGCGCTCGCCAAATCGTAAGTCTTGGCATTGCCGGGCAAGGCCTGCTGCACCCAACCACGGCCGCCATCGACAAATACCAGGGCTTGTAATTTGTTGATCGTGTCCCTATATCCCGGCGCCAAATGCGGAGAATGCAATTCCAGCGAAGCTATCATACCGTCATCGGATAAAGCCTGGGTTTCGAAATAACCGCGTATGCTTTGCATGCCGCCGAGTGAAAACTGCTCATTACTGATTAACGGCGAATCCGCCGCCTGCCCGGAAAAGCGACTGGAAAATTCCATGCCGTAAGGCAGGTTATGCGTAAAATTAATCCCGCCCGTTAACACCGAATAATTGGCCCGCGCATTAAAGCGCTTGTTTTCAAACTCGCTCTGCTCGTTACCCATGCCGCGTACCGAAAAATTCACGCCGACATTAAAGGACGTCAACGATTCCTTGCCTCTCAGTGAAGAAGCATACTGCAGCATGAACGGCAGGTAAGTTATCGGGGTCCGTATCGTATCGGCGCCGATTAAATTAAGGTCTTCCTTAAAATCCTTGTAATCAACGCCTAATGTCAAGGTATGAAAATAATCATCGAGACCCGGCAGCGGCTTTATTAAGCGGGCGCCGTAAATCTCGCCGATACCGATGACCGACAATGCGCCGGCGCTGGCAATCTGCGCATTCGATGACGAGCTGACACCATAAAAAGCAAGTTTTGCATCGGTATTCGGCACCGGCAACACATAAGTGCCGGCCCAGACATCGACTTCTTCATTATTC
>Ga0172373_10002782_pt1 | contig 26443 bp, 19 predicted proteins | sample Lak10m_2_FD_114546 | JGI IMG/M metagenome (GOLD analysis project Ga0172373, IMG submission 114546) | Freshwater microbial communities from Kabuno Bay, South-Kivu, Congo - kab_092012_10m | ecosystem: Environmental > Aquatic > Freshwater > Lake | place: Democratic Republic of the Congo...
CACTGTCACTGGAGCTGATGGTGATGAATAGTCATAAGTGCTGTATTGAACCCCATTTCTTCGAGCTTCAACGCTATAAGAATAGTTCGTAATACACTGGAGATTCGTACTATCGTAATACATCGGATCAGACACTGAATTCTGTATTGATCCGTTTCTCCGCACACGATATCCATTCGCTCCTGACACTGCACCCCATGTAATCCTGATTGCGTTTTCAGACACTGCGGCTGCTGTAAGATTCGTTGGTGCAGAAAGAGTAGTAGGAGTGGGAGTTTTTTGTGCGATATCAAACAAACCACTTTCTCCATAAATTTTTGGGATACTGTTATCGCCAGTCTTTATCGCCTGAACCACAACAAAATATTTTCCTTTAAGTTGTGCTTCTGTTTTACCACTATTAAGAATAAATCCATTAAGAAAATCTGATGTTATTAATACATCTACACTTGTTTTACTTTTAGGGACAATATTAGCAAAAACATCAGTGGATGGATACTGACTAAAATCATTGGTTTCCTTATTTCTTATCCAGACACGGTAAGAATCAAAATCTCCTGTGAGTGGCATCCAACTAACTTTATATGTATTTCCAACAACTAAATTACCGCCCGCCACTGGCGAAAGAACCTTAATACTCGGAGACTGAATAGTATCCCCATTAACGATCGTCATCTTATTCCCTTTCACATTACTTACTACTTCAAAATTCTTTTCCCCTATCTTGAAAGTTAATTTTTCAACACCAATATTAATCTTCTGTTTGACACTTCCAGAATCTGTTCCAAGATCTGCCTTTACTGTAAGTGTTTTCGATACTCCTAAATCGACAGTTACTGGAGAACTAATGGATAGCTGTAATCCATTAGTATTACTTGGAACCATTCCGCTCCCTACTAATGTTGAGTCGTCATACACATAGATATTTTGCAGATTAGCTGAACTAAACGTTCCATTTAATTTCACTCCAGTAATCACAATGTCCTCTTTTCCATTATTTTTAATATCAAAATTGAGAAATTCAGCGTTTGTTTCTCCAAGTTTTATATCTCTACTTTTTGGTGTGTCTTTAGAAAGTAAAACTTTTACATCATTCGCTCTTTTATCAAGAATTGAAAACGCTGTTTTACTTGTTGCATTATCAGTACCTGTGGAATCACTAATAGTAACACGGACCTTATAAATCGGATCGGTGATGTCGCCCAAATTCATCGTGTCCAAAATCATTGGTATCGTCCACTTATAAGAAGTTGCCGTATTTTTCATTGTTGTAATAACCGCCTCTGTAGAGTCTCTCATACTCACAAGTGAAACTTGAACATCTGCATTTTTATTGTTTTTGAATGCTCCTGCTGCCCAACTAATTTGAACCGGCTTCCCTATTTCAAGTTTATCTCCCCCATTCGGTTTTACTATTTTCATCGGGTTGTTGGAGTTTCCTGCAGATATTATTTCAAACACTGCCGCACTCTCTCCATACACCTGGCATGCAGTGAGAACAGAATCTTCTGGACAATTAGGAGTAACGCGAAGTTTATATAATCCAAGTTTTGTATCGTTTTTAATCTTTAAACTATATGATCCCGTATTTAGCACTGAGCTGTCTCCTCCAGATATTTCAGTTGCAATTCCGTTTTCATATCTTACTATTGAGAGGAAAACTTTATTTTTTGCAATCGTCGGCAAATTTTCTGCCTTCCATTTTATTGCGACAGTACTTCCAATTTTGTATGTCTCCCCTCCTTTTGGTGAAAGAACTGTTATTTTTGGTGCTTGTTGGGAATTCGATGAAGTGATGGTGAAATAATTATCAGAAAGATCTTCAAAGGTCTTATAGTCATCACTTCCTGTGCTTTTGATATAATTTACTCCAATTTTAAATTTTCCCTGAGATACATTAGATGGTATAACAATTGATCGTGAGCCATCATTAAATATACGACTTGTTGTAAGATCTAAGTCATATTGTTGATCTCCATTATTTCCTCGTAGGAACATCCAGATATTATTTTCATTAATTGAAATATTCTCAGTTTTCCATTTCACTATAATTTGCTGTCCTGCTATAAAGGTTTCTCCTCCGTTTGGCGAAAGAACAGTAATTTTTGGTGAAGTATTTGCTGGTGTGTTCACATTAAACAATCCCTCATCAAATGCACTTGTAACTCCAGTTTCATTATCTTTCAATGTAATGTGATAATTTCCTGCGGCGAAATCGGAAGGAATAGTCCAACTATGTGAGTTCGCAGTAACTGAAATATCTTTAGAAATAATGCTCACCAGTGTTGTTCCCTTATACACACTCATTGTTGCACTTCCACTAGTAAGTCCCGACGACATCCAACGAATAATCATGGAGTCGCCTGGTTTTTGCGTGTTGCCATCAGGAGCGATAATAGTAATGTTTTTTTGTACAGGATCTGCGATTGTACATGAGAGCGTTTTCGCGGAATACTGCTGTGACTCTGGAGAACTTACACCATTTGCACCAAATACCTGAATAGTATATTTGTATGTTTTATTACAATCTAACCCATCATCAGTAAATGGCGAAGTCGGACCTTCATATACCGTTTGTCCGGTATATAAATATTGACGTACCACATATCTATTTGCGCCAGTCACTGCATTCCAAGAAATTTTTATCTGATATTTCGAAGGGGTGGTAGTAAGTGTTGGCGTCGTTAAAACAGCTGGCGTAGGATTTACACTAAACAATCCCTCATCAGCTGCACTCATCACACTAGTAGTGTTATCCTTGATTTTTATAAAATAATTTCCTGCAGCGAAATTAGAGGGAATAGTCCAACTGTATGAATTCGCGGTCACCGGAATAACCTTAGAGATAGTTTCTATAAGAGTACTTAATTTATATACACTGAGTGTCTTTTCTCCGTCTATGAACCCCGACGACATCCAACGAATAACCACAGAATCCCCTGGTTTATATGTCTGACCATCTGGATTTATAACAGAAAGAGTTCCGTTTTCATCAGCAATGGTAGCCTGGGTATTATTATCGGTTGGCACAACACTGAGTGGAACCCAATAGTTTGGGCTCGTCCCACCGGCGCCAGACGAACCACTCGTTCCCCCACCAATATTTTGTTTCGACCGCCATTCATTTATCTGCTGTTGTAGCGCCTCCAATTGGCGGTATAAATAATCATATCCCACACTTCCATCCGATGGAGCTGGCGCTGTCATTGCGTGTGCGACTGAAAATGTACTCCCCAATACTAACAAAGAGCAAAAGAGAAAAACAAATAATTTTTTCATAAATAAACACATGATATTCGTACCTTTATGTATTTATTATATCACTCCCTCTCTATATAACAATATATTTATATATCCGCTGTCTAGAAATGTACGATCGTACTTTTCTAGACACTCGGAAAACCCCTCAGTAACGGTTGCTACTGAGAGGTTATTAAAAACGCTAATTTAATCAGGAAAACTTACGTACATTTTGCAGCACACTCCACATGACGCAAAAGTGTTGCTACATATCCCGCTTCATTGTCATACCACGAGAGCACTTTTACGAGATCACCATCAATTACTTTTGTAAACATTAAGTCGACAATCGCGCCATATGGTTCCCCCACAATGTCAGACGAAACAACTTGTTCATTTGTTACCGTAAAAATTCCTTCCCACCTTGCATCTTTTGCCGCTTTTATAAAAATATTATTTATCTCTTCCACTGTTGTCTTGCATTTTGTTACAAATGTGAGATCCACGAGCGATCCGCTCACTACAGGAACACGCATCGCAATACCATCGAATTTCCCTTCAAGTTCGGGAAGTATACGCGCGACTGCAATCGCCGCGCCAGTTGTTGATGGTGCAATGTTTTGTGCTGCCGCCCGTCCCCTACGAAAATCATTTCCTTTCACGGGTCCATCAACAATGGTTTGTGTTGCGGTATATGCATGCACAGTACTCAATGCCGCTTTTTCCACTCCGAGCGCCTCATGAAGAATCTGTATGACAGGAGATGTCGCATTGGTAGTACATGATGCATTCGAGGTAATAAGAAAATCTTTCATATCCCCATTATTAATACCCATGAGAATTGTCTTCCCTATAACTCCATCAGTATCTTTTGCCGGGGCAGTAATAACCACGCGTTTTGCGCCCGCATTAATATGCACCTTCGCCTTTTCATATGATTCAAACACCCCTGTCGATTCAACTACCACATCAACACCCAAACTCTTCCACGGAAGCTTTAAGGGATCTCTTTCTTGTAAAAATAAAATCTCTTTTTTATCAACCACCAAATATTTATTTCCATTTTTTTCCTCTATGCGGATATCATGCGCATACTTCCCATATACCGAATCAAATTTTAAAAGGTATGCAAGATTTGCAGCATCACCTAAGTCGTTAATTGCCACAATATTTATTTTCTTAGCATCAAACGCTTCTCTAAAAAAAAGCCGTCCGATTCTCCCAAACCCATTAATCACGATATTTTTCATATATAAATAACACTTCGTATTTATTATACACCTGTGAAAAAAAAATTCCCGTCTCACACCGTAGTATGAGATCGGGAACTGTAAATATGTCACCCCCTTGCTCTTTAGGGCGTTATCTATGTATCTATGACGGTAAGTCGAGATACTTTTGTATTTACCAACCGTGGGGCAAGGGGGCCGTTTTCTGAAACTTCATTCCTCAAGACAGAGAAAATCCAGAACGTTTATCTCCAAGGTTTTTAAAATACTTAATATCTCACTTAGATCTTAATAATACCAGATATATTTTATAAAGTCAATAGTAACTCACCTCCTGAAGATATACCAAACTTCTCTGACTCCCCTGCTTTTATTTCCAGTACTTTATCCACATCTTCCTGCGGAGAATACACCTTCAAATCTTGTTCTAGTGTATCAATTTGTGGATTAACATTTTTTTCAACACCAACAACTTTATTTCCGCTAATCCATATAATATCAATAGGAAATTTCATTCCCTTCATCCAAAATCCATATTTTCCTTTTTGTAGAAATAGAAATAACATCCCCTCATCCTCTCCAATTGAATCTCGCCCCGATAACCCCTTTTCTCTTTTTTCTTCGGTGTCCGCAATTTCAACGAAGATTTTTTCTCCATGTAATAACACATAGGGGTGTTCGATGATTGGATCTTTTGCTTTTTCAAAAATAAAGATAACTCCAATAATTACCATCACAAGAAAAATAAAAATAATTTTTTTGTTTTTGTTCATACTTTTTAGTTCCCTATTCTTCGTTACTAGTTACTTGTTCCTCATTACTTTTTACTTATCAACGCATACACCGCAATACCAAATGCGACTGAAACATTCAGAGATTCTTTTCCTGTTCCTATGTTTCGAGGGTGATGAATATAGCGAATCATCTCCCCTCTCATTGGGATTTCCATAGTTATATCAGAAATTTTTAATATATTTTCTGATATCCCCTCCACCTCATTTCCCACTACAAGCGCAATTTTTTTTGTCTTTTTGATTTTTATTTTATTGAATGCCACAGAATTTTTTGATTGTTCAAGCGAAACAATAACATATCCATCCTTTTTTAATTTTTTTATCGTCCGCACGGTCGATGACACGCGCTCCCACGGAACGGAGTGCTCCGCACCAAGTGCAACTTTTGCAACATCGGGACGCACGTTTCCAAACCGATCAAGCGGAATCGGCGTAATTCCCGAAAGATATAATTTTTCTATTCCTACGGCATCGGCAGTGCGAAATATTGATCCAACGTTGTGTGTGCTTCGAATATTATGAAGGATAACTATCATTCGTTCATTATAATGCATGCCATCCATATGAAAAAATAGAAAAACCCCACTCTCGGTGGGGTTTTATTTTGAACCTATTTTTTCACTCTCAGTATTTCTTGTGCTCTTACACTTGTAAATGGAATAATTTCCATCCCTTCTAATTCGGAGATAATTGCCCGCACAAGTGGAGACTCTTTTTCAAATTCTTCTGTATTTGGAATTACCAAGAAGGCATTTGGATTCAATTTCGAAAAGTTTAATTCCGAAAAAACCTTACTTTCCAAATCATCAAGATTGACTGGAACTATTGTAGCCATATGGACTCCTATTTATTAATAAAAAAATTACTACCCTCAATATAGGAGTAATATCCGATAAAATCAATATTTCTATCACCTCCCAGGACTTGGATTTGAGATGGAAAAGTTACTACTTGCCCACGAAATGCGTGTTATGCTTTTTCCCTTCGGAATTTCCTCCCAACTTGCCTCGTCAATTTTCTCACTTCCTTTATATACCACCACGGAATTTTTTGAATATGCGAGTGTATATGATCCCGGCCACGTTGCATGCGGTGTCGGACTTCCGGTATATCCCCCTTCGTTTCCAATCAAAAAATATGTCTGTGGGAATATGGTCTTTTCTTTGAGACGCGACGCAGAAACAAGAGTGGTTTCATTTCCCGTCGAACTTTTTTTCTTGATTGTCCACCCTGTTAAATCGACCGGAGAGTTTGAATTATTATATAATTCAATAAATTCATATTTTGCATTTTCCTCTGTACCCGCGCACACTTCACTTATTAAAACAGTATTCCCTGTTTGTGTTGGAACTTCTGTTTTTTTGGTCGATGAACTAACAATAACGGGTAGAAACGCGGAGTTATTCTCTGTTGTCGTTGCACCTGTGATTACTATTGTATTATCCTTAATTTTTTCCGTTATCTTATTTTCTCCCGCACGTGGTAAACCTGTATTTTGAATTTGTTTAGAATTTACCTGCTTGCCGGTAAGCACGGAAGATTTGATATTGGAATTTTCACCTCCCGGTGTTCCTCCTGGAAGCAACGAAGTGTGCCATCCAACTCCACCACCATTTCTCTCCATCGTCTTCTTTATTTTATTATCCCCCGCGGGCCACGTGGTTATAATTATTTCATCTTCCAAGCTACATTCAGCATTAAATAAACGAACCCCTTCGTTTGTATTCCGAAGTGCTCCATCATACGAAATGTCCCCCTTTAATTTTTGATCTTTCGAATTTCTCACCGCAAGAAAAAAACTATTAGGAAGTATAGTAACATCTCCAATTTTTATTTTTATCTGCTCATCTTTATCGACAATTTCCCATCCACGAAGATTAACTTCATTTTCTGATATATTTTTGAGTTCAATCCACTCTGCATCTGTTCCGGAAATTCCCCCCATCCATGCAACTTCATTTATTATTATTGCCTCTCCTTTGGGGACCCCAAGCGTTTCAAATATACAATGAGAAGGAGTCAAAACGTCTGCCTCTTCCACAGAATCTGTTTTTTCATGCAGAGAAAAAACACCACGTTCTTTTTCTTGTGTACCAAATGATTTTTCAGTAATTGAAATAAGTTGTGCTCCAAAAGATTTTATGGATGATGCCCCCATACACGCGCCCCATACAACAAAAATGGCGCATAAAAACACAGCGCCATACACTAAAATTTTCTTCCTCAATACGCCGGAATTCCCCTTTTCCTGCATATCCGTCATATCTTTCTTATAGTATACTATAGATATATATGAAATTAAAAAGACCTTTTTTTGCCTTATTTTTTTTCGTACTCGGAGTATTTTGTGTATACTATTTTTTTCTGACACCGGCTCACGCAGACACAAATATTAACGCGACTACCACAGATCATTATGCATGGGATGATGTTGATGGATGGTGGGATTTTTATTCAACAAATTCCGTCTATGTATGGGGCAATCGCCTCGATGGATATGCGAGCTCAACTGTCGGTGAAATTTCTTTCAATTGTGGAAATACATCAATCGGAAACATTTGCGGGAGTTCAAATTATGGAATTTGTAACGGATTGAGCACTACCCACAACACCGATGGAACATGTACCGGAGGAGATGCGAGCGGAGATCTTTCCGGATATGCGTGGAACGATACAATTGGGTGGATTAGTTTCAGTTGTACAAATCATAATCCGAGTTGCAGCCATCGTGGAATAGGAACTGGCGATTATGGAGTATATATCGACGGCACCGGAGATTTTCACGGATATGCGTGGAATGACGTCGTTGGATGGATCAGTTTTAATTGCGCAAACGACAGTTCTTGTTCTTTATCAAACTATAAGGTAAATACCGATTGGCGTTCTACGAGTACTATTGGATATCTCGAATCTTCCATATTTGATACACAATCGACGGGAGGAGCATTATTAAATAGTGTGATATGGCAAGGGTTTAGTCCGACTGACACGTGTGTTGATTTTCAATTTGCGGGATCAAATAGTTCCGCTGGACCATGGAATTACAAGGGACCATCGGGGGATGCCACGTCGTATTACGGCGCCCCGTGTGTGAGTAATCCATTTGGGGGAACTGGATGTGCATCAACAAATACTTCAATTTGTGTAAACAAAAGTGATTTTGTAAATTATCGATATATTCGTTATAAAGTGCGTCTCACCAGTGATCTCGCACAAACAAAAACTCCACAAATTGATGATATTATTCTTAATTGGAACCCCTAAAAATAGTCCATAAAGTTTTTAAAGTCCATAAAGTAAAAAGAGATATATACTCACTTTATAAACTTTCAACTTTATAAACTCATTTATGCTTATATATAATTCTCTCTCAGGAAAAAAAGAAAAACTTTCACCACCGCTTACGGGCAAGGAACTGAAGCTTTTTGTTTGCGGACCAACAGTATACGATGATCCCCATATAGGCCATGCACGGACGGCGGTTTCGTTTGATATTATCGCCAAATTTTTGCGTACTGAAGGATTCTCGCTTCATTACCTTCAAAATATTACCAACATTGACGATAAAATTATCAATCGTGCGAAGGAATATAACGAAAATCCTTTTGCTCTTGCCGAACGATTTGAAAGTGCATATATGAACGCAATGAAAATGTTGGGAGTAGATTCAATAACCACCTATGCGCGAGCAAGTGACCATATTCCAGAGGTGATAAAACAGGTACAAACACTCATACAAAAGGAATATGCATATCGTATTGAAGGCGATGGATATTATTTTGACATCCAAAAGTTTGAAGATTACGGAAAACTTTCAAAGCGCACTGCACTGCAAGCGGAAGATTCGGTGTCGCGCATTGATGAAGGAATAGAAAAAAGAAATCGAGGAGATTTTTGCTTATGGAAATTCGTGGATGTACGTAATATAAAAAATACATCAGAACACACTATCATAGACGGGGAACCTGCATGGAATTCACCGTTTGGATGGGGTCGACCAGGATGGCATATTGAAGACACCGCAATTACAGAAAAATATTTTGGTCCACAATATGATCTCCATGGAGGAGGACTCGATTTAAAATTTCCCCATCATGAGGCGGAGATTGCACAACAAGAAGCGGCTTCAGGGAAAAAGCCGTTTGTAAGATTTTGGCTTCATGCCGGATTTGTTTCCATTGATGGCCAGAAAATGTCAAAAAGCAAGAAAAATTTCATTTCCGTAACAGACTTTTTCAAGAGAAATGGGAACGACAATGAAGCAACGAAAAATATATTCCGCATGCTTGTAGCGAGTCATCATTACCGATCACCGATGAATTTCTCATGGGAATTATTCGAACAAGCACGCGTCCGCCTCTCTTCTCTTGTTGAGTTTGTTATAAAGTTAGAATTTGTAAAAAACAGTAAAAATACAGTTGAACAAGAACGCACTATCATTAATGGGAAAAAAATGGAAGAAGATTTTCTTGATGCAATGAGGGATGACTTCAACACCCCGCTTGCCCTTGGAGTCTTGTTCTCGGAAATGAACCGAATATCTCCACATACGTTTTCCCTTAATAAAAATGACATCAGTTCATTTATCCATAGTGTGGAGAAATGCCTCTCTATTATTGGAATTTTTATACCCCGCCATATAACTTCGGAGCGCGTGAATTATCTTATGAACGAGCGCGAGTTATCCAGAGTTCATAAACAGTTTGCGCACGCAGACGTCTTGAGAAAAGAAATAGAGGAGCTAGGATATGAGATAGAGGACACCCCACTCGGACCACTTGTGAAAAAGTCTATAAAGTAAAAAGTCCGTAAAGTTTTTAAAGTACAATTTACTTTATAAACTTTCCACTTTATAAACTTTCCACTTTATATTTTATGTCAATAAAAAATATTAAGCTCCCCCCGCAAGACATTGATGCCGAAGTTTCAGTACTTGGTTCCCTCATGATCGATAAATTCGCCATTATAAAAGTAACGGATATTTTGACATCGGGAGATTTTTATCACCCACTCCATCAGCTTATTTTTGAAACGGTGATTTCACTTTTTGAGAAAGGACAGCCAATAGATATATTAACCGTCTCATCCGAACTAAAGAAAGACAAAAAATTTAAGGATGCGGGAGGAAGCGACTATCTCGCGCAACTCATCAATAGCGTCCCCACTGCAGCGCATATTGAACATTATGCAAACATTGTAAAAGAAAAAAGTGTACGGAGAGATCTTATCCATGCCTCATCACAGATAAACGAAAGTGCGTTTGAAGGAGTTGATTTTGAAGAATTACTCGATGATGTAGAAAAGAAAATATTTAACATCTCTCAGAAATCACGTCCGCAAAAATTTGTGCTTATCAAAGACGAACTCTCAAACGCATATGAACGATTAGAACAACTTCATCGTGGCGACGGATCACTTCGCGGTGTCCCCTCTCATTTTCATCAATTAGATAACATGCTTTCCGGTTTCCAGAAATCCGATCTCATTATCCTTGGAGCCCGTCCTTCATTTGGAAAAACCGCACTCGCGCTCGATATTGCACGCCAAGCCGCGATACATGGAAAAGCGGTGGGAATCTTTTCAATTGAAATGTCCCGAGAACAAATTATAGATCGTTTTATCGCGGCACAAGCAAAAATTCCTTTGTGGCGTCTTCGCACAGGGAAATTAAACAACGACATGGAGTTTTCACTTGTACAACAAGCACTTGATGAACTTTCAAAAGCGGTTCTCTATATCGACGACACTCCATCTCCTACAATACTTCAAATGAGATCGGCGGCGCGCCGTTTGCAAATGGAACAAGGACTTGATTTACTGGTTATTGACTACCTCCAACTCATACGATCACACACCTCAAGTGAAAATATGGTACAACAAATAACCGAAATCTCACGAGAATTAAAAGCACTTGCACGCGAATTAAATATCCCTGTCCTTGCACTTTCTCAATTATCTCGGGCAGTAGATTCGCGAGATATAAAAATTCCCCGCCTTTCCGATCTCCGCGAATCTGGTTCTCTCGAACAAGACGCTGATGTAGTGATGTTTATTTACCGAAAAGATAGGGAACGCATAGACCTTCCGGAAGAGGAACAAAACCTCGTTGAAATTATTATTGCAAAACATCGAAATGGTCCGGTTGGAAGTGTACAACTTCGTTTCGACCCAGAAAAAGTAAGTTTTCATAACATTGATACCGTACATAAACAGCAATAAGAGAAGTTTTTAAAGTCATAAAGTCTATAAAGTTCATAAAGAAAGAAGTGAATATACAAAAATTTGAAGATATTATTGCATGGCAAAAAGCAATCCAACTTGCTGAGTTTGTTTATATAAACTTTAAAAGTTGTAAAGATTTTAGCTTTCGAGACCAAATACAACGAGCGGTAATTTCTATTTCAAATAATATTGCCGAAGGATGTGAACGTGGAACAAATAAAGAACTTAAAAACTTTCTCTTTATTGCAAAGGGATCGTGCGCAGAAGTTCGTTCCATGGCATATATTGCAAGAAAATTGAATTATATTGATGTAAAGACAGCTGAAGAGATCTCAAAAAACACGACCGAAATATCAATGATGCTTTCTGGTTTTATTGAAAAAATTCGAGAAACTCTTTAAATCCAATTTTATAGACGGTATAAACTTTTAATTCCCCATCTTCTGATTTCTGTTGTATACTTTATAAACACATGTTTTTCTCCGCACTTTATGAACATTACAAACTTTTAACTTTATAAACTTATATATGTTTCCAAAACAAATACAGAACTTTATTGATGTATTTTCCAAACTTCCATCAATCGGTCCGCGCATGGCAACACGACTTGCGTTTTATTTGGCGGAATTGGATAAAAATACACTCAACAGATTTATCTCAGCGCTTTCCGAGATTATGAATGTGGGGGTATGCACTCAATGTTTTGGGATTGCCGAATCAAAAAAAATACTGTGTGAGATCTGCGAAAGCAATACAAGAGATAAAAAAACTATTGCAATCGTAGAAAAACAAACAGATGTATTCACTATTGAAAAGGCGGGAGGATACAATGGAACTTATCTTATCCTCGGTGAGTTGAAACGCGATGGTACTTTAGGATTGGAACAAAGAAAAAAACTTGAGTCCTTAAAAAAACGAATTGAACTGGAATATAATGGATATATTACTGAAATAATTATCGCGCTTGGACCAAACACGTTTAGTGACTTTGTGGCAAGTGTTATCAAGCAGGCATTCAAGGGAATGGCTGAACAAATTACTCGCATCGGACGCGGCATCCCTACGGGCGGACAAGTTGAGTTTACCGACGAAGAAACACTCCGAAGTTCGTTTGAAAGAAGAAACTAGAAAATAACCAGATCTACAAAAAAGAACCCTTCACGGGTTCTTTTTTAATTTCAATCAACTTTATTTTTGTTTCTCTGGCGTCACTACAGGCGCTGGCTGCTGTTGTATTGGTTGCTGATACTGCTGCTGGGTTTGTTGTTGCGGAACAAGATTCGGATTTGTCGAGAACAACTGATTCAATTGACTCTCGCTTTTCAATTCCGTGTACCACACCACTTCATCACGATTGATCTTTATATGATCCTCCGGACCCCAGAACGAGTCAGCAAACTTTTGAATCCGAAGTGGATTTTGCTGATCGCCGGTTGCTTGAATTGAATATACGTTCTTCAATCCAAAATAAGGAAAACGGACAAGTTTTCCAAAATATACTTCCCCTGTTCGTAGATATACTGCAGAATACTGTGATTTTGCAAAGAATACCTGCCACGCTACCAAAATGAGAAGTAATACAACAAGCACGATAATCACCCATAAAAGCCATTTATTTATTCTATTCATATACATCAAGATGTTTAAAAATTATTTCGACCATTTTATTTGTCTTTCTATTATACTACAAAACAACGAATTTGGATGTGGATAAAAATTTTGCCATCTATCAATCTTTGGTTGAATTAATATCCTGACTACTTTTACTTCCATCATAATATACCTCCCAGCGCTCTCAATATATATGGAATCAACATAATCCCCTACACAAAAGCAAAACTTACATTATCTTCAGTAAAAATCGTCCTTTCTGTAGCAAAAAAGTGAAAAAAATGGATCCAAATGGTATGTTATACAACATTGAAACAAATCTTCCCAGCCATAAAATTTCAATGACATTAACAAAAGAAAAAGATATATGGAAAGTACAGCTAATAAATAATATTAGGAACGCGGACGAACAACGATATGCCCGAAAATTCTCTCTTTCCCGAGGCATTGGTTTCTACAATAAAATGTGTACGTTCCTTCTTGGTTAAGTAAAAATCCAAAATTCGTTATCTTCCCTGCTGGAAGCATAAGGAAAAGCTTAAAGTCTTTTGATTCAATATCAGTATCCTGTTCTGCAAACATATTAAATTGAACCGAATCCCCTTTCTCAACAATAATTCCATTTGGTTCATATCCGTTTGCCATTGCTTTTATCTTAAACACCTTAAATTTTTCCTTACTCCCTTTATAGAGAGGTTCTTCTATGTCCGCCTTTGTAAGGGGCGCAGTTTTTAATGCTTCTACCTGCTTTTCATATGAGCTAATATTTTTATTTTCCCCTTGAGACACACTATTGCGTTCGGAGATTTCTCCTGAACGTTCAGTAAGAGAAGTAGATTCAATTCTCCCATCATTTTTTGAAATAAAAAGAATGACGAGTATTCCTATAATACATAATCCTGCAATAAATAAAATTTTCTTTTTATTTTTCATAAATTTATTCCATAAGAAATCCGCCCGTGCATGATTTTAAGAGAATACTTTGACTAGTTGATGTTGAACATTTTCTTCCGGTCGGAAGAGATGCTCCAGAAAGAGATCCTGCTGAAAATGTATTTGTGCACGTCGAATCCGTCGTCGCACCAAGAGATGCATCTGTTTTGTATGCAACAACAGTAACGACATATGAACTCGGACATTCTCCCATAAGTGAATAAGAAGGGAATGATGTTCCACTTGTAATATCAGATCCCACTTTTATAGCATTATTTGGATTTGTTCTTCCTCCCTTTAAATACACAACATAACCATCCGGACTACCCGATGCTGCCACCCATGAAGCAGTTAATCCTCCACCGCCAGATGTTTCTGAAACAGTAACGTTGGATGCAGCCCCTGGAGCATTCACACAAATTTCAGCACCCGCTATTTTAAATTCAATTTCAGCTGCACCACCATTATTATATCCAGTTCCCGAGACACCAATCCACCGATAGTAACGATACGCGGTATTATTTGCACTCATATTACCCAAAATAGTTGGTTGTGGATTTCCGCCTGCGTTTGGTACAAACGACGCACTCACATCAGTCCAATTTAAATTATCGTTTGATGCCTGCCACTTCCATGTTCCGCTTTGCGCCCCTCCACCATACCAAGTATATCGCGCTTCTTGTATCACCTTCGCAGTGCCAAAGTCAAATGTGATATACTTCCCAGCAATATCAGTTGTTGAAAGATATGCAGTCGTCCCAGTGTTTCCATCAATCATATTTGTGTCTGGATATCCGCTATAATTCCAAATATTGTCATAGGCAATTGTAATGAGTGATGTTCTGTTCCCTGTGCTCTGCGATTCATTATAGGTAGCTGCACCCAAATAAGAATAACTAGTGGTCCCCGCGGAGGTCATATTTCCTAATGAGTCACGAATTTTTCCATATATAGTGTGTTGAACTCCACAGGTAAGTCCCGTTAACGTCTGTGAATTTGACGAATACCACGCATAGTTACTTCCGTCTGTAGAAAATCCATATGCAGTTGCATTAAGTCCAGAATAACCATCTGTACCCGAGCTCATAGAAACATTCGCTGATGTTTGACTCGTTGAAGACGCTGAAACCGTGGGAGGATTTGGTGTTGGGGCGGTGGTATCAATATTTGCCGTTTGTGTTGCGGTGTTTCCACTTGTTGCGGCACTTGGATCTTCTGCATATGCATACCATGTGGTGCCATTCAAATCAGATGTGTGTGTGTAACAGCTTTGACTTCCACTTGTCACGGTTGAACCACTGTATGTCGTCCCACCGATCACAAATTTTGCAGTCACATTTCCTCCGTCAGGATCTGAGACGGTTGCACAAAATTGACGAGAAGTCACCCACGTTCCGTTTGCTGGAGCAACAAGCGTTGGTGTGTTCGGCGAAATATTACATGCCGATGTTGTTCCTGAAGCGCTTGCGTTTGCTGAAGCTCCTCCTGCATTTGATGCAAGTACGGTATACGAATATAAGGTTCCACAGGAAAGCCCTGTGTCGGAATAACTCGTTCCTGATCCAATATATAACACTCCACCACCAGGATGTGAAAGTGTGTATGATGTTGCTCCGCTCACGGAATTCCACGAAAGATTTATCTGTGTCTGTGACACTACAGTGGCAGTAAATCCCGTTGGTGTTGCGGGCGGAGGACACGAAGAAGTGGTCACCACCGCTGAGGCTGAGTTGCTTCCGTATGCATTCGTGGAATCAATTACATAAGTATATGATGTACCGCAAGATAACCCCTGATCAAGATATCCGGTTCCACTGCTCCCTGAAACAATCTGCGTTCCATTTCTTGTTATTGTGTAGTGAGTTGCTCCTAGATAACTATAAGAAAGAAGCAGAGAATAATCAGGAGCATTCGGCATTCCACTAATTGTTGGTGTGCCGGGCAATACACCGCATGAGGAATAGATATAGGTATTCGGGGACCATGCACCGTTTGATTGACAGGTTTGCGTCTGACTTACACAAGAATTTCCATCCGGAACAGTTGCTGACTGATACATTGTTTGTGTCGTTATAGATGGCGGCGAGGTGAGCGTATATGTTCCTGTCCATGCACCATTTGTTTGACAGTCCTGACTCTCGCTAGAATATCCATAGGTACCGCATGCAGAAGTATTAGCTTGATATCTTGTTCGAGTAGAAGGGCCAACTCCTCCCGATATGGTATATGTTCCCGACCATCCGGTGCCGTATGTATTACATGTCTGAGTTTCGCTGGCAATCGCAGTGCCACACGCAACAGTTAGAGTGTTATACATGGTACGGGTGGCACCTGGTGTACACACCGCACCACACGTACCCGCACTTATAGAAGAGGCGCCATAACCACATGTTCCCGAAGAACAATACCCACTGTAATAATAAGTGGTACTATATGATCCACCACACGTTGATGATGGACATGCTGATCCCGCAGTTCGTGTACATGATCCAGCAGAACATGACGCTCCCGGATATGGCGTCATCCCGCTACAAAATCCAACTGAGCAGTTATCTGTTGAGTAATAACAACTTCCACCGGAACAGTATCCGGAATAATATGCGGTCGAACCAGAACAAAATGAATTGCACGTTACACCCGCACAAGGATCACATCCAGTTGTCGTTGCTCCTCCACCACTCGTACATCCATATGCGGAACACACAACGTAGTAATAATATGTACACGCCGCCAAACCAGAACTAGTATATCCACTCACCCCCGTACCAACCGCCCCGATATATTGATTGTTTCGATATATATTTTGTGTTCCCCCATTTGGCTGGCTTGTTGTCCATGAAATATAAATAGACGATGCGGATTGAGCTGAAGCACTTAAATTATCAGCATCGCTTGCACTATATTGGAGTGCCTCCACGGTATCGGAATAAAACAATGCCGTCATAAAAAAACCAGCGGCAATACCTATAAAAAATAATGCGAGTAATGGTTTTGGTAGTTGCACGTTCCTTTTTCTGTAGTATACCATACAAGACCATTTTTGGATATGTGCATATCATATATATTTACATAATTCAAATGCGATCCCCTGTGTTTTTATATTCATAAATAAACACGTTTTGAGATGTATACACTTCTTTTAAAAATGAGCATTCCTGAGGTCTTTTTGAATACACCACGTCTCCGTGTAAACGGATAATCAATGTTTCCTTTTTTTTACAATCACGTTCCTCCTCAATTAATATTTCCTCTGGATTTAAAAGTGCATTGATGCTCTGCGAACTTAAAAGTGACACCTTCGATCGTATTCGAGCGAGCGGAGTGATAATCGTTCCAACAACCGGATTTGCAATCACCGTCGCATTTTTATATGAAGGTTGATGTGCGAGCCATGCAATTGCCCGCACATCTTCATCGTTCACGATAAAATACATATTTGTATTCGGCGGTAATATAAAATATCTATTAAATAATATGAGAAATATTCCAGAGAAAAAAAATATATATATGATGTGTTTCCCCACATTATGCAATCCATTTTTTTTCCACCACGCGCCAAACTGCTCGTCGAGCACTCCCGCTCCATATGAAGCGAGAACGACATAGAATATGCCAAAAAGATAAAATGTGCGTTGATAGAAAAGGAGAAATGATGCACCCCACCACGCGCCCAAAAGAATATTTATAAAAGAAAATAGTGCCCCACACCATGCGAACAATATTAATTCGTTTTTTCTAATTAAAAAAAGGCTTAATAATGCAAACACAATAAGTAATATCGGCACTGTGGAAAATATGCCGCTTCCTGGTGCAAAATGAAATGTTGAGGAAAGAGGAACAAAAAGCGATTGCACAATAGGGGAAGTAGAAAACGGAATTGTCGCGGCAGAAGTGAGCCGCCAGTAATCACGATATGGGCTCACAACACCCGCAAGATATATAAGCAGAATACCGAGAAGAAAAACAAAAAGAAGAATGAGAATACGGAAACGTTTTGCCTCACGCAAGAAAAATGGAATAGTAGCAATGAGAAAAAAAAGCGCAAAAGGAAAATACACGAGTGCACAGGCAATAAATACTCCGCCCGCCCACATATATCCGGAAAAAGATTTTTTCCATGATTGCATGCTTAACACGATCGCAATAATAAAAAAGAGTGATTGTATAGATGGAACAAAAAACCACCACCCGAGCACATAGGCATTTGAACGAAGGGCCACGAGAAAAAATGAAAATAGAATTCCAACTAAAATCTTTTTTGTTTTTCCATACAGAAGCAGTGCGCCGACAAAAGAAATGAGAAAAATATTCACCGCAGGCATATATGGCCACGCAATAACCGGATCAATATTTCCTGAGGCAAAAAGGGCAGCGACATAACTTGAAAAACCAGGCTTATCATTTATAAATTCATTAAAAAAATATGGGTGTGTATTGAGCCCTTTTCCTTCTATAAGGTTTTGTGAAACACCAACCTGCCACCACTCGTCAGCGTGAATCGGCCACGGATAATGAAAGTGCGGGATGGCAATAAACACACTCACTGTAAGAGAGATACATATAAAGAGCATAAAAAACCATTTCTCCTTCTGTGTTAATTCTCTCCATTCATAAATAATAACAAATATTTTTTTTCTAAATACACAGATAAGACAAATGACAAAAAACAAGAAGAAAAGAAGAAAAGAAATTCGTATTGGAAAGTTACTCAATGCGCTCATCGTAGCCACAACAACCCCCACAGATATCGACGTCACGAGTGAAAAAGCGATACGTTCAAAAAAACCTCGTACCCATGAAAAAGAAAGGGTAATGAGATACCCCGGAAGAAATATAAGAATAGGAATGAAAAGAAAACTCATGATATAATTATACCTAATGACTCCGACTCTCTCTATAATTCTCCCCTGCCGAAACGAAAAAGAAACGATTGGAATGAGTATTCAAAAAATAAAACAAGTAGCGCGGGCTCATACATTATCCATTGAAATTATCGTGTCAGATTCTTCATCCGATGGATCACACGAGATCGCGCAAAAAGAAGGGGTGATGGTTATAAAACACGATACCGAAGGGTATGGATTTGCGATTCGAGAAGGCGCACGATATGCAAATGGACATGTACTCCTGTTTGCCGATGTAGACGGAACTTATGACTTCGAAGATATCCCCCGTTTTGTAGAAGCACTGCGCCACGCGGACATTATTATGGGAAGTAGGATGTGGGGAAAAATTGAAAAGGGAGCAATGCCCATCTTGCATCGAATTTGTGGTACGCCACTCTTCAACATTCTCCTCTTTATCTTTTTCGGCATCCGTGTTTCAGATAGTCAAACGGGATATCGCGCGATGTATAAAAAAACTTTTTTTGCACTCGACCTAAAAACGAAAGGAATGGAATTTGCAACGGAAATAATCATCAAAGCAAAAAAACACGGATACACTATCAAAGAAATACCTGTCAATTATTTTCAGAGAAAAGGAATTTCAAAATTAAGACGATACAGAGATGGGTGGGCTCACCTGAAATATATCATTATGTGCGTCCCCTCTCTGTTTTATATAGGAATCGGCGGGGGGGGTGTGGCACTCGGCCTCATGAGTCTCTCTTTGGGAAATGTCATTCACCCATTATTTACACACGCAACCACAAAAATATTTCTTCCCATAGGAGGAATGCAAATTCTTTTTTTGGGACTTTTTGTAAAAACGTATTTCGCGATAGAATTCGAAGAAAAAAACGAGACGCTCGAAAAATTCTACCGGATATTTCATCTCTCGTATGCGCTTGCGTTTGGTGGGATATGCATACTACTTGCAATAAGCATGAAAATTGCGGGAATCGCCGATATATATTTTGATATCGCTCTCGTTTCCACGATACTTGGATTTCAAATTATTTTTAATTCCATTGCCCTTTCTGCATTATCTATTCACTAAATCATGGACAGAAAAAAAATAATTCTTGTAGTTAATAAATATTGCCCACTCCATCCGAAGGCCGGAGGGGCAGAAAAAAATCTGCTCGAAATTTTTTCGAGAATTGGAGAAACCCATCGTGTAGTACTCCTCGCCGCATTGTTTCCGGGAGCAAAAAAAGAAGAAATATATCGCAATATACACATCTACCGCATTGGGAGTGCTTCTTCGGAAAATATCGTGCGGATTCATCTCCTTCTCCCTTTCGCACTTCGTGCTTACCTCAAAAATATGGTACCAGACGTTTTATTCGAAGACGTAAGCGTAATTCCGTTTTTCACTCCACTTTTCTATCCGCGGCAAAAGAAAATAGTGATGGTGCACGGATTGAACGGACGACATTTTTTTGCTTCACAGCGCTTCTTTTATGCGCTTATCGGCTATATCGCCGAGTGGTTATTCCTCTTGCTCTATCGGAAAGAGAATGTGATTGTCGTAAGCGAATGGATGAAAGAAAAATTAATGAAACATGGGTTTACGCACATCTCCAAAATATTGAATGGGGTTGATTCAATTTATTTTTCCATTCAGAAAAAATATTCTCCATTTCCCTCTGTTCTCTTTTTGGGAAGATTAGAGGGACGAAAAGGCATAGACCTCTTTTTGAAAACATATTCGTTGGTAAAAAAACAGATACCGAACGTGCGGTACCTTGTCGCAGGAAAAAGATTTTACTTTGGCGAACCGCGGTATATAAAAAATGAAATAGAACGAGCGCATTCTCTCTCTCATGAGCGCGAAATCAACTTTTTTGGACACGTTTCTGAAAAACAAAAACAAGAACTCCTGAGTGAAGCATGGATATGTGTCGTTCCCTCTCGCACCGAAGGATATGGGATTGCGGGTATTGAAGCAAATGCCACTGGTACTTTTGTGATTGCCAATGATACTGTAGGCTTAAGAGAATCTGTGATTAATAATAAAACCGGCATTCTCACTAATTGTCAGAATCCCCTATTTTTTTCAGAAAAAATAATTGAATGGTTAGACACTGAAAGGCTCTTGCCCCACGAAGAAAAATGTCGCGCATGGGCAAAAGAACATAGTTGGCAGAAAAGTTTTCAAAGTATGGAATCATTATTACATTTATATAACCTATGAAAAACAACGTTCTTGTGACGCTCGCCGATGAACGCTTTCTCGACGAGGCAAAGCAACTTTTTTCTTCGGCATACTGGAAAGGCGGGTGGAACGGGGACTATATGCTCTTGGCATATAGTGTTCCCGAAGAAAAATTGACGTGGTTTAAGGAAAAAGGAATACTCATAAAAAATGTATCCGCCCCGCCGATATACGTGGAAGAAGAATTCTGGAGCTCGAGTTACCCGCCAAGCGTGCTCGCGAAATTTTACGTGTTCACTTCTGAATTCAAACAATGGAAGCATGTCGTATTTCTCGACAGCGATATTATAGTAGAAGCCGACATAAACGCACTCGCCACCCGAAAGGGATTCGGCGCCGTAACCGATATGTTGCCCTTCATAGAGAGCCAAATCGACGATTATGCGCAAACGACGATGCACACAACCATCACAAACGCCAAAGCGTTCAATAGCGGCGTGTTTTGTTTTTCTACCGATATCATTGCCGAGGATACGTTCCGCGACATATGCGCGCTCGCCGGCGAGTACGCGGGGAGAACGATGTATTTTCCTGACCAGGCCATTCTAAACGTCTTTTTTTACAAAAAATGGATCAGAATTCCATTCTTCTTTAACCTATATTACATCACCCTCCCCCGTACATATCAGAATAATCCCTCGAAAACAAAATGTGTTTTGGTACATTTTGCGGGGAAATATAAACCCTGGGATGTCGAATCTCCTTACCGCAAAGAATGGGAAGAAAATCTCCGCGCGGCCGATGCAATGGATCTCGCACACACCCCGAAGGGCGTGCCATACTCGAGAAGCGTATTCGATATCCTCTACTATCGCTATCTCTTTAAAGTGGAATTCGTGTATGGGTACAGTAAATTCTTGAACAAAATGATCAAACATCTTGGCCTCTTGTGCGGATATTTCAAAAAATACATCGTGATGGGACGCGGCTGGTACGTGCCGGAATACCATGACATTGAAAAAAGATCCTTTATGTGGAACTCCCGTGAGTCAGAAATTTTCATACACTCGACCGCAATAACAGGCATGGAACTCAATATTATGTTTTCCCCACTGGGCGGAGAAAGTGTTACTATGGAAACATATCACAAAGACTCTCTCCTCACACGACATAAATACCCCACTCAACATGGTATTGTGCATATTGTGATCGGTGCCGGAACGACAAGAATAAAATTCTCGAACCCCATCTTCATCCCCGCATACAAAGAAACGGGTTCCCGAGATATAAGAAAACTGGGTATCATGCTCTTCTCTCCCATCTTCATCCACAAAAAAGGAAAAACAATTGCCCTGCCACTCGAACGAGTGATATCATACAAATATGCGAAACGTGCGAAATAAGTTCAATCTCATATATGAGTTGAGCCGGCTCGACTTTAAACTGAAATACTACGGCTCAATGCTCGGACTTGTGTGGAGTCTCATTAAACCACTTATGATGCTCGGCATACTCTACGTCGTATTTTTCTACTTCCTCAAAGTCAATATCCCAAACTATGAAATATATCTTTTCCTCGGCATTATCACGTGGAACTTTTTTGCCGATACCACGAAAGACATCGCGCCTGGCATCGGGTCCAAGACGCATCTCCTCCAAAGCACGAAACTCACTCCTTCCATAGTTATTGCTGGGACCATGCTCCATTCTTTCTGGACGTTCCTTATTACATTCACCATATTCTTTGTTTTTTTCTTCGTGCTGGGGCTCCATCTTGCCGTGAGCGCCGTCATGCTTTTTATATTCATTCCTCTCCTCGTGCTCCTCACTGCAGGGATATCGCTTCTTATCGCACCGCTCTATATGAGATTCAACGATTTCGGCCATATTTGGGATATTTTCCTTCAGATGCTTTTTTGGGCAACGCCCATTGTCTATGACTATAAGCTCGTGCCGGCGAAGATTGCTAATTGGTATCTCTTAAATCCGATCACACGCGTGATCGTCGATATAAGAAACACAGTGCTCTACGGATTTGTTCCGGAGTCAAAACAAATCCTTATCACACTCGCCATCACCGCGATCATATTTTTCATAGGGGCCATGGTGTTTAAAAAATATGCAAGAAGACTCACCGAAGAACTGTAATCACATGATCGAAGCACACCACATCACAAAAACATACCGGATACCCCGCGAAAAAACGAATACACTTTTCGGACAAATGCTCGGGCGCATGAAAGGACGTGCAACGTATGAAAATTTCCACGCCTTGAACGACGTGAGCTTCTCCCTACACAAAGGAGAAATGGTAGGGCTTATAGGAAAGAACGGTAGCGGGAAAACAACTCTCTTAAAAATCCTCGGCGGAATCATCACGCCATCGAGCGGCTCTTTCTCAACCAAAGGAACCGTGGCGCCGCTCATCGGCCTTGGAATCGGATTCCACAGCGAACTCTCCGCAGAGGAAAATTTATATCTCTACGGAGCGATTCTTGAGATGCCACGAAAAAATATAAAGGAGAAGCTCGATGAGGTATTTGCGTTCGCTGGCGTAGGACGGTTTCGGGAGATGAAATTGAAACACTTTTCTTCCGGAATGGTCGCCCGCCTAGCGTTTGCAATGATGGTGCAAACGGATCCAAACATACTCCTCTTGGACGAGATATTCTCCGTGGGCGATAAAGATTTTGTTCCGCAATGCCTCGCGACGATCACCGACTACCGCCGACGCGGGAAAACCATCGTGTTCGCAAGTCATGATCTCCTCACCATAGAAAAACAATGTGAGCGAACCATACTACTCGACAAAGGAGAATTAAAAATGTTTGGAAAAACAGATGAAGTCATCCATGCCTATCTTTCCTCATGATTATGAAATATGAAACAGCCGTTCTTATCCCCACATACAACGGAAAACACTTGCTCAACGAGTGTCTTGAAGCGCTCAAAAAACAAACATACCGCGACTTTGCAATTGTGATTGTCGATGATGCCTCAACTGACAACACAGAAGAATATCTCAAAAAAAATTTTCCAGACATTGATGTGCTTCGGTCTGAAACAAATAGCGGGTTTGCTCAAACGGTAAATAAGGGAATACGCTATATTCTCCGTGCCTATGCGCCCGCGTATATCGCAATGCTTAACAATGATACGCGAGTGGACGCGGAGTGGCTTGCATCGCTTGTGTCACGGATAAAACAAAACACCAATGTGGCCGCAATAACTTCAAATATGCTTTTTTGGGATCATCCCAATATCATAAACAGCCAGGGGGGAACTATTGATTGGAACGGCGACGGATATGACATTAATTTCGGCATGGCGCGCGAAAAAGGAAAAAAAGAAAGCAGGGAGGTGATAGGAGCATGCTTCGGTGCCTCTTTAATCCGTGCGGTGGCATTTCAAAAAATAGGATTACTTGATGAAACATTCGGCGCATATTTTGAAGATCTTGACTGGAGCTGGCGGGCACATCTGTATAACTACCACGTCATCTTCGAGCCACGCGCGCTCGTCTACCATAAACACAGCGCAACTTACAAAAAAATGCCATACAAAAAATTATATCTCTGCAAAAAAAATGCACTGCGTACGGCAATAAAAAACTACGAAGCAAAAAATCTCCCACATATGCTTGCGTATATTCTGATTGGTTATTGGTTTGCGATCGTCGGATATTTCCAAAAAGACAAATACCAATTTTCTTTCGCAAAAAAATTCATCTTTATCTCAATTCCTATCGCCGCACTGCTTTGGAATATCGCACACCTCGCAAGCACACTGAAAGAGCGCTCACAAATACAACAAAAGAGGGTGGTGGGCGACGAGATAATTTTTGCGCTCGCCGCACAGAATTTCACCCCCGTGCGCATGTGGATAAAAAATCTGAAAGCAAAATTTTCATTGTGGAGATTTTTTATTCCAATCGTCGAACATACAAAACATAGCATAGTACTTCCATTTTTTAATCTCACAACACACAAAATAGTATTGCCGGTTGTATATAAAATTAAAAATCTGAACGACCAGCTTATGACAAGAAATATACTTGGAAAAATTTCTCAAAAAAATTTTTTCAGATCTGCAGATGCCGAAACGGTGGATATATATATGAGTACGGTGCTTGCAAATCTCCCCTTTCGCCTTGCATGTATAAAAAAGGATGATTTTTTCAAAAATGAATCTGCGTTGGTTATCGATGCCTGTATCCTCTGTCTTCAACTTTCGTGCTATAAGGAACCGCATACATTTGGGCGCATTCCTCAAAAAATAAAAGATGCAGCGGAACATCTCGCACACACTTCTCTAAATTGGAATACGGTGATGGTGATAGGCGCGGAAACAAACGCTTTTTCACAATTATATTTTTATCTTCGTCTTCTTGAAACACAAAATAAAATGAAATATCCACGTGATATAATGGGCCGTCTCAAGAAACGCGGATCACGCATACAAAATATGCTTCTCGATCGCATTTCATTACAGAAACTCCTTTCTGGAACACCATCATTTTTTCTTAAAGTGTATGCAAAAATGTATTTGGAAATTGGGCCACTGAAATATGTTACTTCAAAAATGCACGCGTGGTACAATAATGAATTCCACTTTTCTAAAAAAGAGAACACTTCTCACAATATACATCCACCGCATAAAAATGTAGAGAAAAATGACGACTATACCGGACAGTTCACACGTTATGGCGTAAATATCTTCGGCTTTCTCGATTCCGAAAGCGGTGTGGGGGAAGCATCACGCTCGTTCATACGCGCAATAGATCGAACGCACATTCCTTACGCGCTCATCAATAGCGACAGGGCACCACATAGAAGACATGAAACACAATTTTCAAAAAAATTTGGAAAAGAAAATCCATACGCCGTGAATCTTATTGTGATATACGGCGATATGTTCGAAAATGAACTTCGCGCATTCGGAAAAGAAAAATTCGAACACCATTACAATATCGCTTACTGGGCATGGGAACTTTCGTCGCTCCCCGATGCATGGACTGCATTACTGAATACCGTCGACGAAGTATGGACACCGAGCGCTTTTTCTGCCTCAACAATCTCTAAAGCAAAAAGAAATATTCCTATAACTGTAATTCCCCATGCGATTGAAATAGGAAAAATGCCTTATTCCCGCGCACATTTTTCTCTACCAAAAGATAGATTTCTTTTTCTTTTTATGTTTGATTTCTACAGTATTTTTGAACGAAAAAATCCACTCGCAGTGATCCATGCGTTTAAAGAAGCGTTCGACGCAAACGATCGCGTTGGACTTGTAATAAAGTGTTCAAATGCACATGTTGATCAAAAAAATTTTGAAAAACTAAAGAGGGAAGCAAGTGATTCGCGCATTATCCTC
>Ga0172373_10002783_pt1 | contig 26440 bp, 24 predicted proteins | sample Lak10m_2_FD_114546 | JGI IMG/M metagenome (GOLD analysis project Ga0172373, IMG submission 114546) | Freshwater microbial communities from Kabuno Bay, South-Kivu, Congo - kab_092012_10m | ecosystem: Environmental > Aquatic > Freshwater > Lake | place: Democratic Republic of the Congo...
CCATGTTCCACGTCAAACCGAAGTCTTCGCGGTTGATCTTGGTCGTGCCGGTGAAACCAACGCGGGTATCGCCGAAGGGACTCTTGGTTTCGCCCAGAAATTCCACATCCAGCACAACCGACTTGGTGACGTTACGAATGGTCAGGTCGCCAGTGATCTTCGCCTTTTCGCTGCCGCTGTAAGGCTCCACTTTCGTACTCTTGAAGGTGATGCTCGGATAAGTCGCCACATCCAGAAAGTCCGGGCTGGCGAGATGCTGATCGCGCTGTTCGACGCCAGTCGAGGACAGCGACTTGGTTTCAATCACGGCTTCCACCGACGAGGCCGCCGGATTCTGCGGATCGTAGGTCAGCGTGCCGTTGACGGTCTTGAAGCCGCCGCGCACGGTGGTAATCATCATGTGACGGGTCGAAAAATCGGCTGCGCTATGGGTCGGGTCGAGCTTATACTGTGCCATGTGACGTGTATCCCTCATCTTTAGCTATCGTACAACCACAAGCGGACTGTAGTCCGTTTACGAAAATCAGGATACAACGGAAACCAGCGAAAATCTATTAGAAGCCTGTTAGAAAAGCGGACGCTCGTCCGTTTACAATCGCCGCGCATCCATCCGGCGCGGGTGGCGTATGGGGATTGACGGAACCCGCTGTCGTGCTAGAATGGAACACATCAACAACTGAGATGCTTTACCGCAGACAGCAGGTGCTTCCGCTTAATATCCTGCCGAGGTGAGGGCGCACCGACTATCCCAATAGGATGACAAGGGCGGCTCGCTTCGTGCGGAGCCGCTTTTTTGTTGAGTCAGCCTCCGGGCTGAATCTTTGACGGAAAGGAGGAAAAAGAGCTTGGCAATTACAAAAACTCGTAAGGAAGAACTGCTCGGTATCTATGGCGACTTGCTCAAGCAGGCGACGGGCATCGTTGTGACCGAGTACAAAGCGATTACGGTGGCACAGGTGAACCAACTCCGCGACAAACTGCGCGATGTGCAGGGCGTGTATGCGGTGACGAAGAACACCCTGTTCCTGATCGCGCTGCGTGAGGCAGGCTGGCCTGCCCCCGAAAACCTGTTTACAGGTTCGACAGCAGTCATTTTCGGAGCCGAAAATTTCCCGCAGGTGGCGAAAGCTGCTATCGGGTTCAATAAGGACTTCGAGAATTTCTACGCCGTCAAGGGCGGCATCATGGCCGGGACGGTTCTAAATGCGGCACAGGTGGATGCAGTGAGCAACCTGCCGTCGCTGGACGAACTGCGTGCGCAGCTCGCCGGACTCATCGTCCAGCCCGCTTCGGGTGTGGTCGGTGTCATCAACAGTGCGGTTGCAGCCGTACCGCAGGTTCTTCAGGCTTATGTGTCCAAACACGAAGCCGCCTAATTGTATTCGTTCAAAAACCATACTCGTATTGTGCTAGGGAGATGAGACAATGGCTGATCTGAACCAAATCGTAGAGTTATTGAGCGGGCTGACTATTCTGGAAGCCGCTGAACTGAAGAAGATGCTGGAAGAAAAGTGGGGCGTTAGCGCCGCCGCTGCTGCCCCGGTCATGATGGCCGCCGCCGCTGCTGCTCCGGCTGCCGCCGCCGAACCGGAAGAAGAACAGACCGAGTTCGCCGTCATCCTCAAGGACGGTGGCCCGCGCAAGATCAACGTCATTAAGGTTGTCCGCACCCTCACCAGCCTCGGCCTGAAAGAAGCCAAGGACTTGGTTGAAGGCGCACCCCAGACCGTTCTGGAGAGCGTGGGCAAGGATGCCGCCGCCGATGCCAAGGCCAAGCTGGAAGCCGAAGGCGCGGTCGTCGAGGTCAAGTAAGACCCCTTTCGTCCATTTCAGGACATCCGCAGGGAGCCAATTGGCTCCCTGTTTTTTTGTCCCCGCACTCTCATCTCCTCCACTTTTCAGGTATCATGGACGCCGTTTGCCGTTTTTAACCCGCCGAGGCTTCGTAACCGATGCAACCTGTACACCGTGAAAAACATTCGGCTGAACGCCGTCAGCCGATTACGCTCAGTGTCATCATCCCCTGCTATAACGAATGCAACCACATCGAAGAAGTGCTGAACCGCGTCGAAGATGTCGAACTGGCGAACGAGATCATCATTGTGGATGACGGTTCCACCGACGGCACCCGCGAAGTGCTGAAGCGCATCGAAAGCGAAATTGCCGATCATCCCAACCTGCGCATCCTCTATCACGAGCGCAATATGGGCAAGGGCGCGGCGGTGATTACCGGCTTCCGGGAGGCCACCTGTCAGGTGCTGCTGATTCAGGATGCCGACTTTGAGTATGACCCGCGTGAATATCCGGTGCTGCTCAAGCCTATCGAAGAAGGAATCGCCAAAGTGGTCTACGGTTCGCGCTTTCTGGGCGGGCCGCGCAAAGCCATGAACTTCTGGAACATGGTCGCCAACCGTTCCCTCACGCTTGCCACCAACATCCTCTACAACGCCATCCTCAGCGATATGGAAACCTGCTACAAGGTGTTCCGCGCCGAAGTGGTGAAAGACATGCTCATCCGGGCGCGGCGCTTCGAGTTCGAGCCGGAAGTGACGGCGAAAGTACTCAAGCAGGGCATCCGCATCTACGAAGTACCGATTTCATACAACGGGCGCGAATGGAACGAAGGCAAGAAGATCAAGTGGACGGATGCGCCGATTGCATTGTGGACGTTATTCAAATACCGCTTCGTCAATTGAGGATAAGCATAGGCATTTCGTCCTATTACATGGTTTTCGCTATCACAGTTGTTTAACAATTAACACAAACCATTGACTCATTAACGAAACAAATGTAGGATTAATCATAATTCAACGGAGAGGCGCACTCGCCAACCAGTTATGAATAACATCCTCACCATGACGAACAATCAAAATCAACACACTGAACTACGTCCGCGTATTCTAATCGCCGACGATGAATCGGATGCTGCCGAACTGCTGGCACGCATTCTGGAACGGGACTATGTAGTGATGGTGGCCGGCGGCGGGGTGGAAGCCGCGCATCTGCTCAACAGCCACGCCTTCGATCTGGTTCTGCTAGATGTAATGATGCAGGATATGAACGGGCTGGCGGTGCTGCAAATGATCCGCAGCCTGCCCCGGTACACCGACGTGCCGGTGATGCTGGTGTCGTCGCTGTCGAGCAGTGATGAGATTGTGCAAGGGCTGCGGCGCGGCGCCAACGATTATGTCACCAAGCCCTATGATATGGACGTGGTGCAAGCCCGTATCAAAACCCAGCTGTCGCTCAAGCGCCGTCATGATGTGCAGCGCCACGACCTGATTGACCTCAAGACCAATGCTGAGATGAAGTCCCGCTTTTTGCGCATGGCTTCCCACGATCTGAAAAACCCGCTGAACAACATCCGTCTGGCGCACTACTACCTGCAAACCGTTTTTGGCGTTGAAGCAGATGCACAGGACGCGCTGAATACCATTGAGACGGCTGTCCTGAGCATTAATCATCTGATCGAAGAATTTGTGGAAACCGCCGCGTTGGAAGAAGGCCGCACAACCGTTCAACTGGAACGGGTGACGGTGGAAGATGTGATCTGGGAAGTGATCGCTCGGCATGGCGCGGAGGCGAACCGCAAGAACATCACCCTGCTCATGGGCGATACCGATGGCGTGGTGGTGGCTGACCGGACGCGCCTATTCCAGATCATCAGCAATCTGGTGGGGAACGCCGTCAAATTCAGCCCAGTGGGGGCGATGGTCACGGTGTCGTCGTCACTGGTGGATGACCGGGTGCATATCACGGTTGCGGACGAAGGCCCCGGCATTCCGCTGGCTGAACGCAGCAGTCTGTTCTCGCCCTATACCAAGCTCAGTGTCCGGCCAACCGGCGGCGAAAGCGGTTCGGGGCTGGGGTTGTGGATTGTGCGTGAACTGGCGAGGCTCCAGCACGGAATAGTGGGCGTGGAATGCCCGCTGGATGGGGGTTCTCTGTTCTGGGTGGATTTGCCCATGTTCAGCGACATCGGCTGACTGCACATCTACATAAGCAAAAGCGAACCCGCAGGTTCGCTTTTTAGTTGCCTCAAAGAACCGATTAGGATTCCTTGTACTTCGCAGCTTCCCAATCCTTCTGGCTCACGAACTTGGTCAGGTTGCGTCCGTCCTTGGTCTGAGCGCGCAGGCCGTAACGAGTCTGCCCATTCTTGGTCGTGAACTTGGTCTTGGTGATGCTCTTTTCGTCAATCTTGACCTTCTTGCGAACTTTCACATCATAGAATTCAACGGTTGCCATTATAAATCTCCTTATTGATCGCTGATGCGAAGCATCAAACTTTTGAGATAGGCGTTGCGAATTTCCCTCAAATAAGGGAAGAATCTCATAACCTATAATTAATATTGCAGATTTTCCCTAAACATGCAAGCGATTACGGGGAAAATCACCGGTAATTGTTAGGATTTTGTCAATATTTCTCCCGTAAGCCCTTTTTCTTACGCCGTGACGCTTGAAAATAACGATCGGTGTAAGAGGACGTATTTTCCCCGCAAAGGTTGTCTATGCAGCGCGAACGATTGAATTGGCTGAATTACCGCGACTGGCAGACGGGCATGAGCAGCGCCGAAGGTGAATTGCGCGTGCTGCCGGAGGTGTGGAGTCCGCAGTTACAGAATGCGCGTCCGGTGGTGGTGCTGCTGCCGTCCACCTATGGCGACGGCAAGCGCCGCTACCCCACCCTGTATATGCACGACGGGCAAAACCTGTTTGACCGGGCGACGGGCTTCGCGGGGCAAGAGTGGGGCGTGGACGAAACGCTGACACAGTTAGCCGCCGAGGGCCACGAGGCCATCGTGGTCGGTGTGTGGAATACGCCGCTGCGCTTCCCCGAATACAACCCGTTCCCGCACTATGAAGCCGGACGCGGCGCGGATTATCTGGCGTTCTTGGCGGATACGCTCAAGCCACAAATTGACAGCGCCTTCCGTACCCTGCCGGACGCGGCGCACACGGGCATCATGGGGTCGTCTATGGGCGGCCTGATTAGCCTGTACGGGTTCTTTCACCGTGCCGACACGTTCGGCTTTGCCGGCGTGATGAGTCCTTCGGTGTGGGTGGGCGGCGGCTCGATCTACCCGTATGTCAGCGACCGGACGCACCGCGCCGGACGATTGTATCTGGACAACGGCACCCGCGAGAGCAGCGCCCGCAAACTGCACGCAACCCTGCTGGCGCGGGGCTGGCGCGATGGTCAGGATATGCGCTACGTGGTGGAACCGGAGGCCGAACACAACGAAGCGGCGTGGGCGCGGCGGCTGCCGGATGCGCTGCGCTTCCTGCTGGGATAACCCGCGAAAGGCGAATCGCTGCTATGCTCCTCAATCAGGGTTGTCCTATTGAAGGAGAGGCACCATGCCCCATTACCTCTGCGTCACCTGCGGCGCACAGTACCCCGAATCCGATCAGCTGTGAAAAAATGACCGCTGGAGGAACTGCATCCCCGCCAAAATCTGGCTCACCCGCTGGTCGCTTAACGTCCCGATATAGGCGCCAAGCTGCGTTTTAGCGACGGTAGACACTTTCGAGACTTCCACGACGCTCTGCTTGGGCAAATTGGCCTCACCCATGTCCAGCACCACATTCCCCGGCAAACGGGCGCGCTCGATATTCGAGGTCATAGCACAGGTCACGACTGTCGGGATGCGGCTGTGATTCAAAAGATCGTCCTGAATGACCACATGCGGATGGGGAATGCCCGCTGCGGTGTCCTCTGGATTTTCAAGCAGCACCCAGTAGACGCCGCCTCGATGGATGGCGGCGGTATCCCGTTCCTCAGCCGGCATTGGATCGGAATAGCGGTTGAGGAACTGCTCAAGCGCCGTCCGAACCACCTGATTCCGGGAGATATGGAGGCGCTCGGCTACCGCTTGCGCTTGCTGGTGCAGCGCCTTGGGGAGCGTGATAGACGTTCTGATCATTTCAGCCATGTGGCGACACTTTCATCAACGGCGGCGCGGCATCAGGGTGCCTCAATGCTACTGTTGTGGCGCGTCATCGCCAGTTCGATGCCTTCGGTCAGCCACGTTTCGACAGCACCGGCGGCGCGGTCAATCACCTGCGCGGCGAGGATGGCTTCGTCGCCTTTGAACGCGCCTAGCACGTAATCTTTGGCGGCCATCTTCCCCGGCGGGCGGCTGATGCCGAAGCGCAAGCGGCTGAAGTCCTGCGTACTGAGGTGCTGGATGACGCTCTTAATCCCGTTCTGCCCACCCGCGCTGCCGGATTGACGCAGGCGCACCGTCCCCAACGGCAGGTCGAGATCGTCACAGATGACCAGCAAATTCGGCAGGTCAACCTTATAGAAATCCATCAGTGAGCGCACCGCCTCCCCGCTGAGGTTCATGTAGGTCTGCGGCTTGGCGAGGATCACTTTGCGCCCGCGAATCAGGCCGGTAGCCACCAGCGCCTTGCGTTCTTTTTTGCCGAACACCAGCCCGAAACGGCGGGCGAGTTCGTCCGCCACCCGGAAGCCGACATTGTGGCGGGTGTCCTCATATTCGCTGCCGGGGTTGCCCAGCCCAACGATCAAATACCAGTCGGTCATGCTATCCTGCGCCTCTCTGCTGCCCATCGGCGGCGAAGTATAGCACGACCCGCCGCTAATGCTGAGTCGAGATTTGACTTGCAAAAACACACTGTATTCCAGCGAAAGGGGATACCATGAGCAAAGACTTCTTGACCGGCTTTGATACCTCGCGGGTTCGTTTATCAGCACAGCGGCGTGGTGCCGGACATCATGACGCTCTCGAAAGGCATATCGGCGCGACCCTCGTCAAAGAGGAAGTCGCGGCCTGACGCGGTTGGAAGCCTAACCCGCAACCTCACCCCGCTGCGCCCTTTCCGTGCGGAGAAGGGACTGAGGGGTGAGGTTCTTTACGCCAATTCGCGGTCTGAATTGAATTGCGTTTCGTACAGGTGCGCGTACAGGCCGCCCTGTGCCAGCAAGTCGGCATGGGTGCCACGTTCCACCACCCGCCCGCGATCCAGCACCAGAATTTGATCGGCGGCCAGAATCGTGCTCAAGCGGTGGGCGATGACGATGCTGGTGCGCCCTGCCATCACCGTCTTGAGCGCATCCTGAATTAGCGCCTCCGACTGGCTATCGAGGTGGCTGGTGGCTTCGTCCAGCACCAGAATGCGCGGGTTCTTGAGGATGACGCGGGCGAGAGCGATGCGCTGCTTCTCGCCGCCACTCAGCCGGTAGCCGCGTTCGCCCACCACCGTATCGTACCCCGCCGGCATCCCCATGATGAAGTCGTGAATATTGGCGGCGCGGGCGGCGGCCTCCAGTTCGGCCTGTGTCGCATCGGCGCGGGCATAGAGCAGGTTGGTGCGGATCGTGTCGTGGAACAGGTGCGTTTCCTGCGTCACCATGCCAATCTGCGCCGCCAGCGAGTCCAGCGTGATATCGCGCAGGTCGCGCCCGTCCAGCCGGATTTGCCCTTCGGTGGGATCGTACAGGCGCGGAATCAGGTAGGTGAGCGTGGTCTTGCCGGCACCGCTGGGGCCGACCAGCGCGGTCAACTGCCCCGGCTGAATGGTGAACGACACTTCTTCCAGCGCCGTTTCCCGCGCCTGATGGCTGATGGCGGGTTTCTCCGTCTTGCCGCTGGCCGGCTTGCTGCTGCCGGAAAGTGAAGTCATCACATTATCCATACGCCCCGGACGGTTCACCGCCGAAAGCAGGTTTTCCTCTTTGACCTCGTAGCGGAACGAAACATGGTCGAAGATCAGTTCGCCGCGCACCTTATCCACCACCTGCGCGTTCGGGCGGTCAGCGATTTCTAGCGGCAGGTCAACCACTTCAAACACGCGCTCGAAGCTCACCATCGAAGTCGCAAAATCCACCGGCGCATTGGTCAACGCTTGCAGCGGCCCGTATAACTGTGTGAGGTATGAGCCGAAGGCCACAATCGTGCCGACGGTGAACACGCCATCCAGCACTAGATGACCGCCTACCCAGTAAACCAGCGCCGTGCCGACCACGCTCACCATGCCGATGACCACGAAGAAGCGACTGCCCCACACGGCCTGCGCGATGCCCGCGTCGCGCACATCGGCGGCGCGCCCCTCGAACCGCTGCACCTCGTCGTTGCCGCGCCCGAACAGCTTGACCAGCAGCGCCCCGCTGATGTTGAGCGTTTCGTTCATCATGGCGTTCATCTGCGCGTTGTTTTCCATCTGCGTGCGAGCAATGTCACGCAGACGGCCACCCAACCGCCGCGCCGCGATGATAAAGAACGGCAGCACCATAATCCCCAGCACGGTCAACCGCCATTCCATCGTGAGCATGATCGCCAGTGTAGCGATGACCGTGATGATGTTGGTGATGATGTCCACAATCGTCGTGCCGATTGCCCGCTGCGCCCCCACCACATCATTGTTCAGGCGGCTCATCAGTTCGCCGGTTTTGGTGTTGGTGAAGAAGCGGATGGACATCCGCTGCATGTGTTCAAACAGGCTGACGCGCAAATCGTAGATCACGCCTTCGCCAATGTTGGAGTTCACTTTGCGCTGATACACACGGATCAGGCCGGTGAGGACGGGCAGCGCCACCAGCCCCAACGCCAGCACGTTCAAACGCCCCACATCCCCGGTGGGCAGCGCGTTGTCAATCAGGTCGCGGAAGATTAGCGGGTTGAGCAAGCCTAGCGCGGTGGTGACGAGAATCGTCAGCAGCAGCATGATAATCTGCCCCTGATACGGACGGGCATAGCCGAGGACGCGCTTGAGCAGCGCCCGACTGACTTTCTTCTGACGGCCTTCGTCGTCACCCCAGATGTACATTCCCCAACCGCCGCCACCGCCGTGTAGCATAGCTTTCCCCTTGGCCTGTCGTCGAGCCATTCTGTCGTATTGCATGACGTTCAGCATAGCGCAGACCAGTGCGGTTGCCTACTGCACGAAGGGTTAGGGCTTATTGCCCGATGCCGATGTGGATTAGCGGGAAACGCGCCATCTGCGTCAACGGCACCGGAACACAGCCGCCCGGTTGTTGACCACAGGCCAGCGCCAGCGCGAACAGGTCAGGCGTGCCGCTAGTGTCGGCCTGAAAGAGTACGCGGGATGAGTCGGGCGACCAGCGCAACCCTGCCGCCGCGTTCGGCGCTGTTCCTAGCAACAGCGGGTTATGCTGCACACAATCGTCCCCCTCCAAACAGGCGGCAGGCAGCGCATACACGGCCTGCGAACCGCCGCGATCTGACAGGAACGCAATCCACGCGCCATCCGGCGACCACGCCGGGTACAAATCAGTCCCCGGCAGTCCGGTGAGCCGCAACCGTGCGCAGTCCGGCGCACAGGCCACGCGCTGCGCGTAAATATCGGCGGGATCGTCCGTCCCGCCTGCCGTGTACAGCAGCGTCAGGCCGTCAGGCGACCATGCCGGTGAACCATGCCCGCCCTGCTCATGCGTGATCGGCTGTATCTCACCACTGGAAAGTGTGAGGATGGCAATCTCGGTGTGGTCGCTGCCAGAGGCGAAGGCCACCTGCGTGCCATCCGGCGACCATGCCGGCAGGGCGTTGTAGGCGCGGTTGTCGGTCAGGCGGCGCGTCTGACCGGTGAACACATCCCTCCAGTACAGATCGAAGTTCACATCCCCCCACGCGCTGTAGATCAATGCGCTGCCGTCCGACGCGAGCGCAGGCAGCCCTTCGGTGCGCGTCAGCCGCAGCAAAGGCGCGGCTAACCCCCGCTGTACATCCACTAGATAAATATCGCCAAACAGATGCCGTTCGCGTTTGAGTGTCGTCCAGTCAGCCTGCGGCAAACCGCGCCCGACCAGTGTGGCGAGCAGCAGCAGCGTCAGCATAACCACGCCAAGCCGCACGGCGGAGGTGAGTAGGATTTTGTTAAGAGTCATTTACGTTTTTTATAATTGGGGTGCAAGGTTATTGCAAGGTTGAGAATATCAAATAAGATGTAACAAACCTGTGACAAACACGATACAATCTAAATTATATCATGCGATCTCATCACCGTCGGCTTTCCGTGTATAATCGTCGTCATCGTTCAGCAACGACTGTTCTGAATATTATTCTGCTAGGCGTGGTTATGGGCATGGCTTACCTGATGCTGGATATGGCGCGAACCCGTCCCACCGTCGGGGTGGCAACGGTTGCGCCGTCGCCCACCGCCATGCGCACCATCATCCATACCCCTTCGCCGCAGCCCACCGTCAGCATGACGCGCACCCCTATCCAGATGCCGCTGACTTCCCTGCTGGAAACCGTGCTAATCGTGCCGACTGCCGGGGTGAACAGCCCGATTGTGGAAGTGTACGTGGGCGATACAAGCTGGGATGTGAGCGATCTAGGCAACCATGTCGGTCATTTGCAGGGAACCGCGTCATGGGATGACACCCTCGGAAACATCGGGCTGGCCGGTCATGTGGAACGCGCCGACGGCACGAAAGGCGTGTTCGCCAATCTGGGCGACGTACAGGTAGGCGATCCGATCATCGTCAAACGCGGCGGTCAGCAGTGGAACTATGTCATCCGCAGCTTGAATCGGGTAGACCCGAACGATATCAGCGTTCTTTACCCCGACGATCATAGCCAGATCACGCTCATCACCTGCGATGATTACGACCTGATGAACAACACCTACCGCGAGCGATTGGTGGTTGTGGCTGAACGAGTGACGTAACCTCGATGGATGCGTCGTGGACTCGCCGCCTGTTTAGCCCGTTGTGGGCGGTGCCGCCGCTGGTGGATTTCACCGTACAAGCGCCGTTGGCGGATTGCTCGCGCCGCATCGCAGAAGCAGCACGCCCCAGTTTGAACCGCCTGCACCTGCGTAACCTGTTCGCAGATGGCCGCCGCTACTATCTAAACCCCTCGCCGCAGGGGTTCCACATGACCAGCAACAGCAAAATCCCTTGGCGACGCGCCCGCACCACGCAAGCCGCTGTCCTCAGTGCCGAACTGATCCCAACCGGCGACTCCTCCACGCGCATCCGGTTGCACTCCCGCATGAAAGTGTTCTACTTCCTCGATACCTTCATCGTCCCCGGTTTCATGGCCTCGATTCTGGTTTTCGTACCGATCCACCCGCTGCTAATCGCCCTGTTCATCGCGGTGCTGTTCGGCTTATCATGGGTCGGCCACCGTCTGACGGCGGCGCTGCAAGTGGCAGACATGATCTACTTCATCCGCAAGGCGCTGGAAGAAGTGACGCCGGGTGTTTCGGGCGCACTGGGCGCAGGCACAGAGGATGTGGTCAGTCCGGGCGACTTCCGGCAGGCGTGGGAACGGTTTTACAACGAACACCAGAATGAGCGAGAACGTGACGACGACAGCGATTTGGAAGCAGATTAACCACCTCGAAGCCATTTCGATGACCGCGCTCCCCGCACAGCGCACCGCCTATCTGGGCGGGTGGGTGTTACGCTTCTCGGCGGGCTTTACACGGCGCGGCAACGCGGTTCACCCGCTGTACGGAATGCCGGATGATCTGCTCGGCGCGGTTGTGGCCTGCGAAACGCGCTACGCCGCACATGGCCTCCCTACCATTTTCAAACTCACGCCAGCCATCCCGCCCGCACTGGAGGCACTACTGCGCGAACGCGGCTATGCGCAAGAAGCCGGTGCGAGTGTGCAGGTTGCATCCGTGCGCGGTATCACGGCGGTAGAGGGGCTGGAAATCGCACCGGCGCTAACCGAAGAATGGTTGGCAGCCTATTTCCGCCTGAATGAGCGACCGCTGGCCTACCTACCCATCATGCGCGATATGCTCACGCGCATCCCGTGTCCGGCGGGGTTCGCGGCGCTGCGCCATGACGGGCGAATCGCCGCATTAGGGTTGGGCGTGGCGGATGGCGACCATGTGGGGCTGTTCGACATCGCCACCGACCCGACGCTGCGGCGGCAAGGGTTGGGGCGGCGGCTGGTGCAGGGCATCCTGCACTGGGGCGCGGCGGCGGGCGCGGCGCAAGCCTATCTGCAAGTGCTGCCGACCAACACCCCCGCGCTGAATCTCTACGCGCAGTTGGGCTTTGCCGAAGTGTACCCCTACACCTACTTCACCCGCCCCAACGCGCCCCTATAGGCGGCTGAGCGCCTGATCGAAATCTGCGATCAGATCGTCCGTGTCTTCCAGCCCGACCGAAATCCGCACCATCCCCGCCGAAAGCCCCGCCCCCGCCAGTTCATCGGCGGACAGCATGGAATGGCTGGTCAATACGGGAATGCTCACCAGCGTTTCGGCGCTGCCCAGATGCGCAACATTCATACCGATTTTCAACCCGTCGCATAACGTGCGGGCGGCCTGTAGGTCAGCCAGCGCGATGCACATCATCCCGCCAAAGCCGGTCATCTGTTCAGCCGCCACCGCATGTCCGGGCGTGGATGGCAGGCCGGGGTAATACACCGCTTGCACCTTCGGATGATGGGCGAAATGTTCCGCCAACGCCTGTGCGCTGCGGTTATGCTGCTGCATCCGCAGTTCCAGCGTTTTCAGGCTGCGATCCAGCAGGAAAGCATCGTTCGGGCTAAGGATGCCGCCGAACACTTTGCGTGCCCCGAACAGCCCCGCCAGCCGTTCCCGCGACCCCATCACCGCGCCCGCCGTCAGGTCGCTGTGACCGCCGAGGTACTTGGTGGCGCTGTGCAGCACCAGATCAACGCCCAAGTCCAGCGGGTTCTGGTTGATGGGTGAAGCGAACGTGTTATCCTTCACCACCAGCGCCCCGATGCGTTTAGCCGCCGCCACCACCTTGCGGATAGAAAGGCAGTCACAACGCGGGTTGGTGGGCGTTTCAAAATACACCACTTTGGCCTGTGGCACATGCTTCTCAACCTCGTACAGGTCAGCCTCATCCAGCAGCTTGACGTGAATACCATAGCGCGGCGCATAGTCGCGCAGGAACGTCACCGTCCCGCCGTACAGCGTCCGACTGGCTGCAATCGTATCGCCCGCCCGCAGCAGCCCCATGAGGGTTGTGGTGATGACGGTCATCCCGCTGGCGAAGGTCAGCGCGGCTTCGGCATGTTCCAGCGCAGCCAGTTTGGTTTCCACGTTACGCAAGGTGGGGTTGTCGTAACGGGTATAGAAGAACGCCTCGGAACCATAGTCGTTGATCTGCGCGAAACCGTCGCTGTCCGGGGCAGCAAACGCGGCGGTCTGGTAAATCGGGAAGGCAATGGCGCGATCAGGCGCAGGGGACGGGTTGTGAATGGCACGGGTGGCACGGCGGGGCATGGGCATAATCCCTTCAACGACGGTCGCAAATAGCGAATGATAGGCGAATCGGAATTGTAGCAAGGACAGGGCGGGAACCACAAAACTACCCGGACGAATTGAAACAAAATTCAAACCTTTCTGTAAGGATTACCGAAGGATCACCTTACAGAAACTCGCGTAGACGTTAGGTGTGTGTAGGGATGCTTCTGGTTTACTGAATGAAACGCTCTGTGCCGGAAGAAAGATTCGGTGTAATGAGCAGAAGGATGATAGATCATGGCATTCCAGATTAAACAACTCCGATGGTACATTCTGATCCCGCTGCTCCTACTGGTGGGATTGAGTACCGTTCATCTGGCGACCGTCAATGCCAACCCCGGCACATTTACGTTCGGCGGGGCGCTTGACGGAACGAATTACCCCAGTTCCGAGTATGAAGATCATGTCGTCCATCTCATTGCGGGCGAACAGGTATCGGCCACCGCCACCTGCAATAACCACGACGACATGGATACCCAGATGTGGGTTTTCTTGCCCAATGGCACCGAATTTATGTATGACGATGAAGGGAACGGTGGATGGCTCTGCGCGGGCATTTATCACGCTTCCGCCGTCAGCTTTAGCGCCCCTCTCACCGGCGATTTTGTGTTTCGCGTTGGAACATGGGATTATCCCGCTGACATGCCCTACACGCTGACCGTTAGCATAGCGGGTAACGATCAGGACGGTGACGGTTTCGCGCCTCCGGCAGATTGCAACATGAATGATGCCACCACCTACCCCGGCGCTCCCGATTCAGTCGGTGATAGCATTGACCAGAACTGCGACGGCGTGGACGGAATCGCCCCGCCGGATGCCGACAACGACACCTATCGCTCGGATGTGGATTGCAACGACAACAACGCCAGTATCAACCCCGGCGCGACGGATATAGCCGGTGATGGCATTGACCAGAACTGCGACGGCGTAGACGGAATCGCCGCGCCAGTGGATGCCGACAATGACACCTACGCGGTCGGTGTGGACTGCAACGACAACGATGCCAGCATCAACCCCGGTGCGACCGAAATCCCTGACGACGGCATAGATCAGGATTGCAGCGGTGCCGATCTGGTCACGCCCCCGGTAGATGCCGACAATGACACCTACGCGGTCGGTGTGGACTGCAACGACAACGATGCCAGCATCAACCCCGGTGCGACCGAAATCCCTGACGACGGCATAGATCAGGATTGCAGCGGCGCCGATCTGGTCACGCCCCCGCCTGCTGATGTAGATGGCGACACCTACGCGGTCGGTGTGGACTGCAACGACAACGACGCCAGCATTCACCCCGGCGCGACCGAAATCCCCGACGACGGCATAGATCAGGATTGCAGTGGTGCCGATCTGGTCACGCCCCCGCCTGCTGACGTAGATGGCGACACCTACGCAGTCGGTGTGGACTGCAACGACAACGATGCCAGCATTCACCCCGGCGCGACGGAAGTTGCCGATGATGGCATAGATCAGGATTGCAGTGGTGCCGATCTCGTCACGCCCCCACCTGCTGATGTGGATGGCGACACCTACGCAGTCGGCGCGGACTGCAACGACAACGATGCCAGCATTCACCCCGGCGCGACGGAAGTTGCCGACGATGGCATAGATCAGGACTGTAACGGGTTTGATCTGGTCACACCGCAACCTGTGGACACGGATGGCGACACCTACGCGGTCGGTGTGGATTGCAACGACAACGATGCCAGCATTCACCCCGGCGCAACGGAAGTTGCCGACGATGGCATAGATCAGGACTGCGACGGCGCGGACGGCGTTAAGATTGACAGCGTGCCGCCCACCACCACCAGCCAATCCGTTTCTACCAGCATTCCGGCACCAGTGGGCCGTGCGCCCGAATGCGGTCAGACGGGCAAGGGTGGGAGCAGCGGGCTGGTGCAGGTCTGGTCTACCGGCGCCGATCAGTCTTTCTACTGTGACAGTTCGCTCAGTGGCGCACAGATTGGCATTCAGGCCGTGCTGGATCAGGGCGTGATAAGCGCCATTGACCTGCGCGTGATGGATGCAAACGGTCAGGAAACGGGCTTTATCGCCCCGGCGATGGTGTGCTTGCAAATTCCGGCAGACGTGACCACCCCCGTTGGCATCATCTATCTGGACGCCACCGGACAGCCGCGCACGGCACAGTGGGTCAGCGCCATCGTCAGCAATAACTACGCCTGCGCTGCCATCCCGAATCCGGGCATCGTGGTACTGGTTCACAAAGCGTAACCAGCCCCGCCCGCCCAACGCACTGAAGGTTGAACAGGACGAGTACCATCTCGTCCTGTTTTTTTTGATGGCGAACAGGCTGCGTTAGAATAAGAGGTCTGAGAGGCTTTTTTGGAGAGGATGACTCAAAATGGCTGTGAACAATGCTTTGAATCCGCAGCGGACAATTGATGAACTGAAAGAATTACGGGCGCTAACCGGCAATGCGGACGGTGCGCAGCGCGTGGCATGGACGGAAACATGGGCGAAGGCGCGTGCCTTCTACAAAAGCAAGCTGGCTGAACTGCCGGTGACGGTGGAACAGGACGAGGCCGGCAACATCTGGGCGACCCTGAAAGGCGAGTCCGAGAATACGCTCATCATCGGCGGTCATCTGGACAGCGTGCCGAACGGGGGCTGGCTGGATGGGTGCTTGAATGTGTTCGGCGGGCTGGAAGTGCTGCGGCGGATCGCCAGCGAAGGCACACCGCCCGTCACGGTGAAACTGGTGGACTGGGCGGACGAAGAAGGCGCACGCTTCGGGCGCAGTTTGTTCGGCAGCAGCGCGGTGTCCAACACCATGAATCCCGATGATCTGCGCCATCTGGCTGACCGCGACGGCATCAAGCTGGTGGACGCGGTGGCAAAATATGGCGTGAGTCTGGATACTGCCAAGCAAGCCAGCGCCCGCTTGAAGAACGCCAAAGCCTATCTGGAACTGCACATCGAACAGGGGCCGGTGCTGGAAAGCATGGATTTGCCGCTAGGGGTGGTGCTAGGGACGTTCGGTGTGGAGCGCCACGCCATCCGTTTTGTCGGGCAATCGGCTCATGCAGGCTCCACGCCCATGAACCAGCGCCGCGATGCGTTGGGCGCTGCCGCCAAGCTCAGCCTCGAAATCCGCGAGATTGCCAAGCGGCATGGCGGGGTTTGCACCGTCGGTAGCGTCGTCACCAAGCCGGGGATTGTGACGGCTGTAGTCGGTCAATGCGACATCACCCTCGACCAGCGCCATCTGGACGCGAACGCGCTGGCGACCATGCTGCGCGACGCCAAAGAAGCCAGCGAACGCTTCGCCGCCGAGGAAAAGGTCAGCGTGGAATGGAATCGCATCTGGCAGATCGAACCGCTGCCCTTCTACCCCGACCTGATTGAAATGTGCGATGAGTCCATCCGCGAAACGACGGACAAGGTTCACCGCCTGCCCAGCGGCCCGCTGCACGATGCAGCTGAAGTCGCACGGGCGAAAGTCCCCACGATCATGCTGTTCGTGCAAAGCCTGCGCGGGCTGTCCCATGCGAAGGAAGAAGATACCAAAGAGGAACATCTGCTCCTGTGCGTGGAAGCGTTAGACCGTCTGGCGACGAAAGCCCTGCGCTGGGTGGAAGACCGCTAAAGCGTGTTTGGTTGGGGAATCGCTGCGACAAAAGTGGCGGTTCCCCGCGCCGGTTGCATCCGCAGCGGCAGCTCAACGGTGAAAGTCGTGCCTTCGTTCAGGCGGCTGTCACAGTGGAACGTGCCTTTATGCGCCGCCACATTCTCCTTGACAATCGCCAGCCCCAAACCCGTTCCCTGATAGCGGCGAGCATTGGTAGCGCGGAAGAACGTCTCCCCCAACCGCGACACGTCCTGTTCCGACATGCCAATCCCTTGATCGCTGATGCGGAACCGCGCCCGATCGTCCACCTCGTCCATCTCGAAACGAATCTCCCCGCTTGTGGGCGAATACTTCACCGCATTGGTCAGCAGGTTGACAAAGATATGCTGGAGCAGGCGTTCGTCCATCTCAGCGCCGTCAAACGTGCCATGTGCATCAAAAACAAAGCGGTGCTGCTTGTCATCCGTCAACTGAATCTGGTTGAACAGATTTCGACAGAAGGGGACGAGATCAATAGTCTCCGGCAAGAATTCCATCTTCCCGGCGCGTGCTTTCCCGATGGTCAGCACGCCTTCCAGCAGTTCCAGAATGTACTGGATTTGCTTGTCAATCTCGTTGAAATGTTCCTGCCGCCGTTCTTCGGTCAGGCGGGAATAATAGTGCTGAAGCGATTCCTTCGACGACAGGATGATGGCAATCGGCGTGCGGAATTCATGCGACATGCGCGAAATGAATTGCTCTTTAAGCTGCACCACCTCACGTTCCTGTTCCACCTGCAACCGCATACGCTCGGCTGCAATCTGCTGTTCGCTGGTGCGCTTGCGTTCGGTGATGTCAATCCCGATGCCGAGGATGCACGGGGTATGCCCCAGTTCGATGCGCTGGGCAGAAATCATGATGTCCAGTACCGCGCCATTCTTGGTGCGCCACTGCACTTCACGGGGCTGTTCCTTCCCATCCCAGAGCAGCCGTTCCGGGTGCATGCCCGCGCTGCCAGAAACCCAGATCGGCAGTTCTTGAAGATGGGTCGCCAACAGGTCGTTGCGATCGTAACCGATTAGATTGACGAAATAATCATTGACGTTCAACAGGGTGGATTGTTCGATATCGGTGAGGGTGATCGCCACCGGAACGCTCTGGAAAATCGTGTGGAACAGGGATTCGCTGCGCCGCAACAGTTCCTCGGCATGGTGGCGTTCGGTGACATCGTTCACCAGCGTCAACCGCGCCGGACGGCCTTCAAACGTCATACGGTGCGACGAGATTTCGACAAACAGTTCGCGCCGATCTTTCGTCCGGTGCCGCCAGACGCCACTCCGCCCGTACTGGCTGCTATCCTGCGCGATGTCTTCGAGCAGGCGCGGCAGATCTTCGGGCGGGCGAATGTCCTTGATGGTCATCTTTAGAAATTCCTCACGCGAGAAGCCGTAATGCGCGACAGCGGCATCATTCACCGTGAGGAAAGCCAGCGTGTCGAGGTCATACACCCACATAGGCTGCGGGCTGTCCTCGAACATCTGGCGGTAGCGCAGTTCGGATTCGGCCAGCGCCACCTCCGCCATTTTGCGCTCCCGCAAATTGTAGGCGGCGCAGGTGATTCCGGTCATGCGCCCCTGTGCATCGCGCAGCGGTTTCACATACATATCGAACCACTGACGTTGACCGCCGAGGATAAAGGTTACTTCCTTGCGGACAGGCTGACCGGTGCGAATAGCCTGCGATTTGATGGACATTAGAACTTCGGCGCTGACCGGATCAAGCATGTCCGCGTCGGTTTTGCCGATAATACTGTTGGGATCACGCAGTCTTTTGTCGTTGTACATCCATGTGTAGCGCAGATCGAGATCGTGGTTAAACACGATCACAGGCAGGCTGTCCAGCGCGACTCGCAGGCGCTCCTCGGTTTCGCGGGCTTCCCGTTCACTTTGCCGCGCCCGGTACAGGTTGCGAATCAAAGAACGCTCGACGCCCATTGCAAAGACCATCATCACCGCCAGAAACAGGATTTGCGCCAGAAATGCGGTAGACGGGTCGTATTTGTCTTCCGGTATCCAACCCTTCAAATGCGCGGCATAAAGGCCGATCATGCTGACAAGGCACAACAGGAAGAAGGCGTTACGGGCGCGTGGGCTGAGGATAAAAACCGAAAACAGCAAAACCATCTGGTACACGCCCAACACAATCACATTCATCCCGCCGCTGGTGTACAACGAGGCGGTAGTGATTGTCCACAACGACAGGCTGAACAAGCGGCTCACCCATTCGACCCGCCGGTACTGCCGCAGTAAAACCAGCAAAATGACAACAATGAGGGTAATCTGAAGGCTGGTGTTCGGCATCCCTTCGGGCAAATGGGTGATGCCGAGGAACATACTCAAGCTGTATAGAAGCACCGAGATCAGAGAGATCACTAGCACTTTGTTCAGGATGTCCGCAGCGTTGCGACTCTGTTCATCCTCAATATAAGGCAGGGTGAACAGCTTGTTCTTGATTTGTTCTATCCAAGCAACCATCGGCAGACCTCATTTTCCGCCGTGTCGTGCAATCGAGTAGCGCCATTCTATTTTAATCGAAATTACGGGGTTCAGATCATAAAGGTTATCATAACGTTGGATTGAAACAAACAAAAATTTTAGCAGTTCGTTGGGGCAGCGATGCGCGACGAGAGAAGATGAGGCGGATTCAGTCCAGTTCGGGCAACCGGACAGCCTCCCGCGATTCGGCGGGGGTTTGTGTCGCGCTCAAGATTCGCTTGCGGTTCATAAAGCCTAACCGCTGAAGCGCCAACTGGCTGTAGGACGAAGTCGCATTTTCATGCAGGGTACAAGGGGGCGCACACAGCAGCGGCAGACGGATACAGAACGTGGTACCCATGCCGGGGGTGCTTTCGACTTCGATGGTGCCACCGTGTGCCTGCGCGATCCAGTAGGCAATCGCCAGCCCCAGCCCGGAGCCTTCGGTGTCCTGTCCGCGTGTGCGCGAATGGTCGGCGCGGTAGAAGCGATAGAAGATTTGCGGCAGGTCTTCCGGCTGAATGCCCACGCCGGTATCCGTCACCCGCAGCGCAGCACCGCCCTTTTCCGGTCGCAGCGACAGGCGAATCTCGCCGCCGTCCGGCGTGAATTTGATCGCATTGGTCAGCAGGTTCAGGATGAGCTGCTTCAGCCGATCCGCGTTGCCTTTCACGCGCACCGCTTCCAGATGGTCAATCTGCACCCGCAGATCGCGCCCCTGAATGAGCGCCCGCGAATCACGCTGCACGTCACCGAGGATCGAATCGAGGTCAACTTCGGCCATTTCCAGCGTCAGGCTGCCATTGTCGGCACGCGCCAGCAGCAGCAGATCATTCACCAACCGCTGCATCCGCTGCGTTTCGCATTCGATGGCTTCGAGTGATTCGGCATCCATGCCGTAGCGTTTGGCGAGATCGAGATTGCCGCGAATGGTGGTGATGGGGGTGCGTAATTCGTGGCTGACATCGGCGACTAACCGCTGCTGCACGCCGAAAAGATGCTCGATGCGATCCATCATGGTATTAAAGACCGAGGTCAAGCGCCCCAGTTCATCCATTGGGCCGTTCCATGACAGACGGATTCGCAGGTCTTTCGCCGAGGAAATACTGGCGGCGGCGGTGGTCAGGGCTTCGACGGGTTTCAACACCAGATTGGAGAGCCACGTTCCCAGCATGAACGCGCTGAACATGGCAAGTGCGGCGAACAACACCATGAGCAGCGCCATCTTCTGAGTAGCCGCGTTGATGGTTTCCATCGAGGCGGCCACCTGAATGCTGCCAAAAACGCGATCCTCCCCCAGCACGCGAATCGGGCTGGTAAGCACGCGCAGATCAGTTCCTTGCACGTTGGCGATGGTATAGGTGGCGGTTTCGGAACCGAGCGCGGCTGTGTCCAGCGGGTCATGAAAATCGCCCAGATTATCCGAAGCCGCGCCAAATTCGCGGGTGCCATCGGTATTGATAGACCACGCCTGCACCATCACGCCGGATGCGCGGAAAATGTTGAGTTGCGGCAAAATGACGCCCATGCGAAGCGGAGCGCCAAATTCACGGATGGGATAGGAACGGCTGTTGCTGATGACCTGATCGGTGGTTTCGCGCAGGGTGCTGTCCACCGTTTCGATCCATGTGGAACGGATAACCGAAAAGATCACCAAGCCAAATAGCATGATGACAATCGCCAGCAGCCCGGAGAACAGTAGGATCAGCTTCTTGCGAATGGTCATACACACACCAGCAGACTGTTCTTATTCTTCCTCGCGCAGGACGTAACCGACGCCGCGCACAGTATGGATGAGACGATGAGCGCCATCGGCTTCGGTCTTCTGGCGCAGGTAGCGCACATAGACTTCTATGATGTTACTCTCGCCGCCGAAGTCATAGCCCCACACGCGATCAAAAATCACGTCGCGGGTCAAGACCTGCCGGGGGTTCCGCATGAACAATTCCAGCAGTTCATATTCTTTGGCAGTCAAATCAATCGGGCGTTCGGCGCGATAAGCGCGGTGCGTCCCGGTATCTAGTGTAAGATCGGCAAAGCGCAGAATTTCGGGGCGCGAAGCCGGCACCGAACGGCGAAACAAGGCCCGAACCCGCGCCATCAGCTCATCTACCGAGAACGGTTTCACCAGATAATCGTCCGCGCCCGCGTCCAGCCCGGTCACGCGGTCTTTGATGTCGTCTTTGGCGGTCAACATCAAAATAGGGACATCGCTGGCAGCACGCAAACGCTTGCACACTTCCAGCCCGTCCAACCCCGGCAGCATCCAGTCCAGCACGACCAGATCAGGCGGATTATCACGGGCGATCATCAAGCCAGTTTGACCGTCCCGCGCCACGCTCACCCGGTAGCCTTCATAGATCAACCCGCGTTCGATAAACTGGGCGATACGTGCTTCATCCTCGATCACTAACACTCGTTCAGATGGCATATTGCCACCTCCTTCGTTGCAGCAGACCATTTCACGCTGGAACAAGCCGGAACCTGCGCGTGATAAAAACTCGCACTTTCTCATTAATGTTACAAAGGGTTGTTTAACGTGAGATGAGTATTGGAACATCTGCCCGTGAACGGCGCAGCAAGCCAATTCCGGGGTGAGTTTCCACGCGCCGCGTGACCCGCCCGATCAACGGAGCAAGACAATCCCCACCCCGATCTCCGTGACGAAGAACGCCAGATAATCCACTGTCACTCTGGGGCGGTCTAGCAGATAGGCGAGGACACGCACGGCTGCCGCGCCGAGGCAACCACAGCCCAACAACTGAAAAACCAACGGATCGTTCATCACGAGGGCAAAGAGCGACAGCCCCACCAGCGACCCGTGCGCGACGCGAAACTCACTGATCGCCCGTCCTGAAGGGAGATCATGCGCCAGAAACCGGGCTGCCCACTGTGGTTTGATCGCGCTGGCTATTCCATAAATCAGGAGCGACGCGGTTCCTATCCAATGCAGCACATCGTTCATGGTCTGTTTCCCTCCACTAGAGCAGCAAGACAATTCCGAGCGCCATCTCTGCAAGGAAAGAGACAAGGCTGATATTTCGTGTGGGGCGGTCTGGCAGGTAGGCGAACAGGCGGATCAGGGCTGCGCCTATCCAAGCCCAGCCCAAAGCCTGATAGACCAGAGGATTATTGGCGTAAAGCGCGAAGATGGATAAGCCTAAGAAAAAGCCCCCGTGCGCAATCCGAAACTCGCTAATGCCGCGCCCTGACACGAGGACATGCTCTAGGGTTTGAGCGACAAACTTTGGCCTGACGATGCTCATGATGGCATAGACGAGAAGTGCGCCCGCCCCTACCCAATGAAACACATCATAGATCGTCATTGTGGCCTGCCTTGTTTAGTCGGGCGCGGGGGTTGCTTGGCTCAATCCCCAGTCTAGCACAACAACGTGTTCGGGGCAGGCAGATCACAGAACGTCCGGTTGCGCCGGGACAGGCTTAACTTCCCCAATGGACATTCGTCACCTGCGGCAGATCGCGGTAGATCACCTGCCCGCCCACCCGCAGATCGCGCACCGTGATCGGGCCGGCATCATGCACCTGACCGATCAGGAAATCGCCATCGGGCGACAACTGCGGAAAGACCATAAAGCCGCCGCCGCCGCTGGCCGCCGGGGTGAACGCGCCGCTGAGGGTATCCATTTCGACCACATTCACCGCACGCGGCCCCGCTTGCAGGAAGCCTAGCAGCAGGCGAGCGCGGCCTGCTGCCACCTCGCGCAAGCCGAGGATGCGCACCGGCGCGGGAATGATCGCCAACGTGCGCAGCACCGCCGGCGCGGAAGGGTCGGCGCGGTACAGGGTGGTCACGCCGGGGGTTTCGTTCAAGCCGCCGCCATCGCTCCACGCCAGCAAACCGCCATCATTCAGCCACACGCCGCTGTCCGCCACGCCCACTTCGAGGCGCACGGGCGGCACCGCCATCAAATCAACCACGATCAACTGCGACGGGTACTGGTTGGCGTTCAGCGACAGCAGCAAGGCGCTGCCATCCCGGTTAAAAGACGGACTGCCGAACACGGCGGACGGCGGGGCGGGTATATCCAGCTTTTGCGCCGCGCCGCCTTCCGGGACGAGCCACACCGCCCCGCTGTTTCCGGTGGTGAAGGCAACCTGTGTGCCATCGGCGGACAGCGCCAGCCCACCGATTCCGTCCGGCAAATCCGCCAAAGGCTGCGGCGGCGTGTTCTGCGTGGTGCTTTGCCGCCACAACTGTCCGCCGCTGGCATAAACGATCTGCGAACCATCTGCCGCCAGCGCATAACGCAGCACTTCGGCGACGGCGTGGGTAATCGGTCGGGCGGTACTGCCCTGCCGTGAAAGTTGCCAGACCTGCGGAATGTCGCTGGAGTCTGGCGTGATGAAATACGCATCGGCGGGCAGGATGACATTCACCGCATCCGGCAGCGGGTTTGGCCCCCAGCTATAGGCGACGGCATCGCCTACGGGCAAGGTCAGCCCATCGCCGGAGACGGGCAGCACCAGCGCCAGCGCCCCGCCGCGCAGCGCCACCATCAAACCGCCGCCGGGTGCCCAGTGCAGGCCGGTCAGGTCAACCGCCGCGTCACCGAGGTTCTGAATCTGCGGCGCGCCGGGAGCCAACCCGATCAAGCGCCCACTTCCCGCCGGGATGCTGGTATCCCCTTTTTGACGACCGAAAACAGCCAGCACGCCACCCGGCATCAGGTAGGGCATGCGATATTCCCATGTCGTATCGAGCAAAAGCACCTGCGTGTTGCCATTCGCCATATCCATGCGGAACAGGCCACCGTCCAGCGGCGCAAAGACGACCTGCGCGCCACTCACCCATGTGATTCCCACCGAGGAAGGGATGGCGCTGGTCAGAGTCAAGGCTGTGCCGCTGCGCTGGTAAATCCACCAGACGTTCTGATCGGCTTCGGCGGCTAAATATTCGCCCGTCGGCGACCAGAGCAAGCTGATGAACGGGTCTTCGCCCAGATCGGCAAAGGCCGTGCCCGTCGGGCTGTTGAAAAACACGCGCCCCCCCGTCATCGTGGTATAAGCCAGCGCGTCGCCGGAAGCAGTCCACGCCATCGTATCGCCGCGCCCTCTGGCAGCGGGGACGCTGGCGCTGGCTCCGTCAATCAGGGCGGATTGTCCGGTGAACAGGTTGAGCAGCGTCAGGCCGGATTCGGTGCGGTAAGCCATCCAGTTGCCATCCGGCGCGATGCCGAAATCCAGCACGAACGCTTCCTGCGGGCTGACGCGGGCAAGGCCAGCCATGCCGATCCCGTACCGCTGCACCTGCCCGCCGTTGGTGAGAACATACAGTTCGGTGGGCAAATCCAGCCCGTCCTGTGCGCGGGTCATCTCGCCGGAAGCCAGCAGCACCAGCAGCAGGAGCAGTAGAGAACGGAACACGCGCATGGCAAACACCCTTGCGAATAAAACCTCACCGCTTTTGCAGCGGGGTGAGGCTTGAAGTATCACTGAGGTTAGCTTATCAGAGCGTATGCGGCGGGGCAAACGCCGTGCATGTGGCGCGTCTCACGCTGCCGTCGTGCCGAACAGCGACCCGACCAGCGCGGTAGCCGCCATCGCCAGCGCCCCCCAGAAGGTGACGCGCAGGGTGGCTCGCAGCACCGGCGACCCGCCCGCCTTTGCCGACAACACGCCTAGCAGCGCCAGCAGAATCAGCGAGGCCGCCGTAACAGGCACTCCGATGCTGCTTTCCGGCGCGATCAGCACCACCGCCAGCGGCAGCACCGCGCCAATGGCGAAACTCCCTGCCGACGCGAACGCCGCTTGTACCGGGCGGGCGCTGGTTTCTTCGGAGAATTTCAGTTCGTCGCGGGCGTGGGCGGCCAGCGCATCATGCGCCGTGAGCTGTGCAGCCACCTGCCGCGCCAATGCCGGATCGAGTCCCCGCCCCACATAAATTGTGGCGAGTTCTTCCAGTTCATAGTCGCCATCACTCGCCAGTTCGCGGCGCTCCCGTTCCAGATCGGCCTGTTCGGTGTCGGCCTGCGAACTGACTGAGATGTACTCCCCCGCCGCCATAGACATCGCCCCGGCGACAAGGCTGGCAATCCCCGCCAGCAGCACATCAGGCCGGCTGGCGTTGGCCGAAGCCACGCCCACGATCAAACTGGCGGTGGACACAATGCCATCGTTTGCGCCCAGCACGGCGGCACGCAGCCAGCCGATGCGCCCGGTACGGTGGACTTCACGCGATACTTTTGCCATAGCGTTTCTCCCGATTGTTGATCTGGTTGAACGATAACGCCGAACACGACGCTGAACAATGTCCACAGCGCCGGAATACCCCTTGAAGAACCTCACCTCCATCCCCTCTCCAAGACGCGGAGTACCGCTTTGGAGAGGGGTGAAAGACGCATCTGTTGGTCTTACTCCCTTCGCCCTGAGGGAGAAGGGCTGGGGTTGAGGGTTCTGTGCCTTACGCGCTTGCGGCTCTTGCCGCGTTCAGCGCCAGCAACCGCCGCAGCAGGGCTTCCTCGCCGTCGGGCGTGCGTAAGCCGTCCGCCAGATCGTCCCAACCGTAGGCCGCCAGCACCGCTTGATCGAGCGCGTCATGCAGTTCCCGCAGGCGCGGCGCGAAATCGCGGGCGGATTTGGGGATGCGTTCGCTGCTGTCCGCCTCGCCGCGCAGGGCGGCCAGCGCGTTATACAGGTTGGTCAGGGTGCGTTCGCGCAGGGCGGGGCTATCCGCCGTTGCGCCCAACTCCGCCAGTTCAGGCGGGTGCTGCCACGCGCTGCGTTCGGCATGGAGGGCGGCGGCGGCGGCGCGAATGGCGGCATAAGCCGGGTGCGCCGTGTCCTCGTGACCGGGGGGATAGGGGAAGGGGAAGGTTTCAAAGGTGGTGGTGGGCGTGTAGCGGGGACGATCTTCCAGCGACGTTCCCAAGCGCAGCGACCAGCGTTCGTGCAAGGTGCTGTGCAGCACGCCGAAGAAGTAGTCATCGGCACGGGCGAAGATAAATACGGCACTATCTGGAACTGCCCTCTGTGCCAGAATGGATGAAACAACTTCGGTCTCCAGTTTAGTGTAGACTCGAGGGCGAAGAAGGATCAAACGACATGGCAGAGCAGAATGGCACGAATTGGTCAGTAGAAGTGCAGC
>Ga0172373_10002784_pt1 | contig 26439 bp, 26 predicted proteins | sample Lak10m_2_FD_114546 | JGI IMG/M metagenome (GOLD analysis project Ga0172373, IMG submission 114546) | Freshwater microbial communities from Kabuno Bay, South-Kivu, Congo - kab_092012_10m | ecosystem: Environmental > Aquatic > Freshwater > Lake | place: Democratic Republic of the Congo...
GTACTCCGCGAAGTTCTCCTCCTCGAGCCGCAACGCCAGCCGCAACGCCTCTTCCATGGACCATTTCGCCATCTCGCCCTCCTCCGCCCACGTTGTCATGGTTTGATTTCCGCAAGGCCGATTCCGTTTCAAACGAAACCGCCACGGACCGCCATGATACCACGCATGGGGCGATGAGCGCCCGAGGGGAACGGATTTGCTATCATGTGCATCTTATGAAGATCGTACAAACATGGGGGATCAACAATGAAGAGCGGAACGTCGTCGCGCAAGGGGATCGGGGCGTTGCCGCTGATCCTGGTGCTGGTAGTGGTGCTGGCGGGCGCTTTCCTGCTGTACCGGAGCCGGTTGCCCGGGCCGGAGGCGAAGAAGGCTACGCCCGGGATGCCGGCCGGCACGTCGTCGGGCCCTTCCGGGCTGAGGATCGCACCACCGTTCTCGCTGCCCGACACGAACGGGAACATATACTCCTCCGCCCGGTTCGCGGGGAAGCCGGCGGTCATAAACTTCTTCGCGACCTGGTGCCCCCCATGCAAGGCCGAGATCCCTGGGTTCGTGGCGGTGTACGACAAGCACAAGGGAGCGGGGTTCGAACTTGTCGGCATATCGCTCGACACCGACACGCGGGAGAACCTGCCTGGATTCATGATGAACAACAGGATCGGGTACAAGATCGTTTTCGGGGACCTGGCCACCGCCCGGGCGTACGGCGGGGTCTCGTCCATCCCGACCACCTTCTTCGTGGGCAAGGACGGGGAGATCAAGAACGTGCACGTGGGCTACATGGACAAGGAATCGTTCGACAGGGAAGTGCGGAAACTTCTGTGAAGGCGCCGGAAGGAAGAGGGGGCGAAAAAGCGTCTTTCCGCCCCCTCCGGCCGGTCTGTTATCGCCCCGGTTGGTTTTGGGATCAAGCCGGAACGCACGCCCCGGTGGGGCAAACCCCAGCGCACGACGCGCAATCGGTGCACTTGCTCGCGTCGATCGAGTAGATCGGATCCCCTTCCGCGATGCACTGGGCTGGGCACTCCGGCGCGCATGCGCCGCAAGCGATGCACTCCTCTGTGATTTTGTACGCCATGACACCTCCCTCCGGATGAGTTAGTGGGTTATACGGATTCCACCCGTTCGACGGCCGGAATCCGCTCCTTGAGAGCCGCCTCGATACCGCCCTTCAACGTCATCGCGGCCATCGGGCAGCCGCCGCATGCGCCCTTGAGGCGCACCTTCACCACGCCGCCTTCGATGTCGACGAGTTCCACGTCTCCCCCGTCGGCCTGCAGGGCGGGGCGAATGCCGTCAAGCACCTTCTCGACCTCTGGTCTCACCTGTACACCTCCTGGTTTTCCTGCGCGGCGTAGCGTCTCCGCCACCCCTATGATGCCGGGATGCGGTACGCCGTTCCTTGACTCGGGTCAATCGGCGGAAAGGAGATCGAACCCCGACTTCCTTATCGCGGCCTTCAGCACCTTGTAGTTCCTGGTCTCGATCCGCAGGATCAGGATCTTGAGGCCCGGATCGTCGTGCGGAGCCGTGGCCACCGAAACTATGTTCGCGTCGAAGTCCTTCAGAAGCTTCAGCACCTCGAAGAGCATCCCCGGCCTGTTCGCCAGCGCGATCTCGATCCGATACCCGGGACCGCTCACCCCCATCGACTCGATGAAGGAATCGAGGATGTCGGTCTCGGTGAGGATGCCGACCAGCCTCCCGTTGTCCACCACCGGAAGGCACCCGATCTTCTTCTCGCGTATGATCAGGGCCGCCTCCTCGATGGGAGCCGACGAGGAGACGGTGTACGGACGCCGCGTCATGATCTGCTTCACCTTGACCTTGTCGAGCAGGTAGTAGATCTCGCGGATCTCCAGGGCGGTCGCGGGCGACGGTGAGGCCTGCTTGATGTCCCGCTCCGACAGGATGCCGACGAGCTTTTCCCCGTCCTTCAGCACCGGGAGATGGCGGATCTCGTTCTCCTTCATCAGGTCCATCGCCCGCTTCATCGAGTCACCTTCGTCTACGAAAACGGGGTTCGATTTCATCCGCTTTGCGACGTTCATGGCGCACCCTCCTTGGCGAATGGAGTTCCCGTTCGGATCAGGTCAATTGCGTATTGTACGACTACCATTCGACTATTTCCACACCCATGTCCCCGAGCAGCGTCCGGGTCGCCGAGTGCACCTTCCTGCCGACGAGCACGATCCTGCGCGTCGACCCTCCGGGAGGGGCCGGCAGGGAAAGGAGCGCCCCCGTGACACGGACCTCGTACCCCGACTTGGGGCCTCCTTTAAGCAGGTACTCCTTCCTCTCCTCCGACCCGATGCCGGCCGCCTTCATCAGACGCCGGAGAATGTCCCTGCCGGAAGCTTCCTTCCCCGCGGGGAAGACGACGTACCCGGATTCACGGAGGATCGAGCGGATCGCGGGGGACATCTTCCCCGTGTCGACCACGTACTTCCTGCCGCCGGCCTCGAAGAACCGCTCGGGCGAAACGACGAGCCGGAAAGCGTCTCTTTCCCCCCCCACGCGCAGGCGCTCACCGGTCTTCGAGGCTATCCCCAGCAGGGAAAGGCCGAAGTCGACCGCCGGGAGCCCGCCCGCTTTCGGCACCGCAAGGGCCACCGGGATCCCCCCCTCCGACGGCTCCTCCCTCAAGCCGACGAGGAACCCTTCCATCGCGTTCGGGTCGTCGGCGTACGGAAGGACGCGAAGCCCCACGCGGCGGGCGTACCGCAGGACGGCGAGAAGCTCGGGATCGGGCTTTTCCGGGACCTCTTTCAACAGGACGAGGTCGCCGGACAGGAGGCTGTCCTCGGTCCGCTGGACGACCCAGCGCGCGGGAAGCGCGACCGAGACGGTCTCGCCCATCACGACGGGGCGGGAGATCCCCTCCTTCACCGAATGGTATCCGGACACCCGCAGGATACGGTCGATACGATCCCCCGCGCCGCCGGCGTCGGCGAGGGAGACGACCCTGATCGATTTCCATTGCGAGGAGATCGCGTCCGCCACGCGGGGCGGGATGCCGCCGCGGAAATCGACGAGCGCCTCCGTCCCCCCCGAGAATCGCACCACGGGGAAATCGGACAGCTGCAGCGCCGCGTCGCCCCCGGAAGGGAGTGGAAGGTACATCGTTCCCCGGTCGACCCACTTTTCGCCGATCGCCATGAAAAGATCCGACAGGAGCCCACGGTAAGGAGACCGCGAAGGCGGAACGATGACGTCCTCCGCGGGCTTCGTCTTCCCCGTCTCGACTACCGACGCGCCCGGGGGTGCGGGCTTGGGGACCAGCAGCTCCGCTTCAGGCTTTCCGGCGGCCAGGGCGTCATGGCCCGGGCCGGGAACGATTTCGCGCGTCAACGCCGGGGCGGCGGGAACCTCCGGGACGGGCGCGGCCGCAACCGGCGGCGGTACGGCGGCGGCCACGACCTCCGGCGGCGCGGCCTTCTCCGTTTCGGGGGCCTTCGGCGGCTCGGCGAGCTTCACCGGCGCTACCACCGCCTTCTCCGGTTCGGGGACTTTCTGCGGCTCGGCAGGCTTGACCGGAGCGACCGGTTCCGGCGCGACCGCCGCCTTCCCGGGCACAGCGGGCGCAGCGATCACCTTATCCGGTTCGGCCGGCGGCTTCGCCTCGGTGAAATACCGATCCGTCGGAATATGGATCGTCTTCCCGGCGAGGATCCGGTTCACGTCCGTGACCGACGGGTTGACCTCACGGATCGCGTCGAGGTACTTACGCCTCCGTCGACGCGGGATGCCGCGGGAGGAGAGGATCTTCAAAAGGGAGTCCCCCCTCTTCACCGTGTAGCCGACCGTCCTTCCGTCGTCCTTTACGTCCTCCATCCCGCCGGACGGAACGAGGATCTTCTGGCCCGGCGCGAGGCGAGACGGATCGGCGACCTTGGGGTTGGCCCGCCGGAATTCCTTGAGGCGCTCGGCGTAACGGTCGGGAGTGAGAGACCCGTTCCGCTCGAGGATCTTCCATAGCGTCTCCCCCTTCCCGACCGTATGCGTCTCGAAGAAGCTCCGCTTCCCGCCCGCAGTGTCGGAATAGACCTTCTTCTCGAGGAAGATGCGGGGGAGATCCTCACGCTCGTCGTCCGCCCCGGCGCAAGGCGCGGCGGCAATGAGGAGGAAGACGGCGACCAGGCGCGCCGCTATCAATAGCTCTCTCCGGTAAACGTGTCGACGCCGGCGTGCACCCCGACCGTCTTGTACATCTTGGGGCTTTCCCACGGTTCGTCGAGGATCCCGTCGTGGATAGCCCAGGCCCGCCCACGTGCGGTACGGGCGAACTCCGGCCGCCGGAACGGCGTGCTCCCGTCGAGCCGCCCGTGCAGCAGTCCGCCGGGGCGGAACTGAAGGTCGGTCCAGACCATTTTCTCCTTCCCCTTCACGTACTGGAACCCCGCGCGCTCGTACAGGATCGCGCTGTTGTACCCCAGCGGCTCGAGAAAGTAGAACCTGTTCCCCAGACGGTCGAAGAAGGCGTCCCAGCACGCGACCATCTCCGACATCATCCGCAGGCCACGTCGCACCTGCCCCGGCGCCAGCCCCGCCGCCATGGCCCGGAGCTCCTCCGGAACGTTCCGCCGAGCGGTCCCGAAGTACGTCTCGTGGCCGTATTCGTCCCGGTCGATCCCGAACCTTTCCCCGTCGGGATCGTTGACTATGATGAAGGAGATCTCCATCTGCCCGAACACCGACGTCGACACGTCGAGGAAGTAAGCCGCGTCGGTGTCCGAGGGGTCCCTCCGGACGTCTATCTGGAAGAAAGGCATCTCGTCCGGGCAGGTGAACTTCACGCACTCGGCCCCCGAGGGGTTTTTCAACGTCCTTGGATCGATCGAAAACATCGAAAAAAGGCGCTTCGGGACGAGGATCGACAGGAGCGCGGACCGCTCCGCCCCGGGCAGCCGGTTGATTTCATTGATCGTGGTGGGCAACGGTCCCGGTCAATCCTTCCCGTAGAGATCTTCGAGAATCGAACCGTACTTCCCGACCACCACTTTCCGGCGCACCTTGAGCGTGGGCGTCAGCTCGCCGGTTTCCTGGGAGAAGTCCGTTCCCAGCAGCGCGAACTTCTTGATCTGCTCGAAGGAGGCCAGCCCCCGGTTGACCCCGTCGACCACCTCCTGAATCAATTTCACCGTCTCCGGGCGCTTCGCCAGCGCCTCGACGCTCCGGTCCGGCATCCCTTTCCGGGCCGCCCAGGCGACTATCTCCTCGGGAGCGAGCGTGATGAGAGCGGTCAGGTAATTCCGGCGGTCGCCGTACACGAAGGCCTGGCTTACGAACCGGTCGTTCTTGAGGATATTCTCGATGTTCTGGGGTGCGATGTTCTTCCCGCCCGAGGTGACGATGATGTCCTTCTTCCGGTCGGTGATGCGGAGGAACCCCTCGTCGTCGAGGACCCCTATGTCCCCCGTGTGGAACCAGCCGTCCGGTTCGATCGAGTCCCGGGTGGCGTCGGGGTCGTCGAAATACTCGCGGAAGATGTGCGGCCCGCGCGCGAGGATCTCGCCGTCGACGGCGATGCGCAGCTCCGTTCCCGGAAGCGCCTTCCCCACGGTGCCGAACCTGTACCGGTCGAGCCGGTTGACCGTCGTGACCGTGGACGTCTCGGTGAGCCCGTACCCCTCGAGGATAAGGACCCCGAGGGCGTGCAGGAACTCGGCGATCTCCCGCGACAGCGGCGCCCCTCCCGAGATGAAGAAGCGCAGCCTGCCACCCATCCGCTCCCGGATCTTCGCGAAGACCAGCCGGTCGGCGATCCCGTTTTTCAAGGCGAGGAACCCCCGCGGCTCCACGCCACGCTGACGCAGCCGCGACGCCTCGCGGCCGACGCCGAGGGCCCATTCGAAGATGGCCTTCTTGAGCCCCCCGTCCTCCTCCACCTTCGCCATGACGCGGGCGTAGAACTTCTCGTAGAGCCGCGGCACGCTCACCATGATTTCGGGACGTACCGTCGCGAGATCCTCGGCGACGGTCTGGAGGGAACGCGCGAAGGAGGATACGGCCATCGCGTCGAATGTCAGGAAGTGCTCGAGGCGCCCGAGGGAGTGCGCCAACGGGAGGAACTGGAGGAACACCGACCCACGGGCGACGTGGACCGCTTCCAGCGCAGCCGTGACGTTGAAGGCGTAGTTGCTGTGGCGCGTCACTACCCCTTTCGGCGGGCCGGTGGTCCCGGAGGTGTAGATTATCGTCAGGTCGTCCGACGGGAGGATCTCCTCCGTGCGAGCCTCGAGGGCCCCGGGGTTCGCCGAGCCGTGCTCCTTCCCGCGCTCACGCAGCGCGGAGAGCGTCGTGGCGCTTTCCTTACCCTCCTCCGCGCCGCCGGTCATCATCACCACGCTCGACAGGTGAGGCAGGCGTGACCGCGCCCCCGCCACCTTGTCGTGCTGCGGCTCGTCCTCGACGAACACGACGCGCGCACGCGAATGGGCCAGAATGTATTCCACCTGGTCGGGGAGGTTCGAGGGGTAGATCGGCACCGTGACGAACCCGCCGAGGATCGCCCCCATGTCGGCGAGACACCATTCCAGCCGCGTCGTCGAGAGGATGGCCACGCGGTCCCCGCGCGACAGGCCGAGCGCCATCAGCCCGAGAGCGATCTCACGCGCCGCTTCTCCTGCCTGCCGGTACGTCACCGGCGCGTAGCCGTGATCTCCCGGGACCATGTACCGGACCGAGTCTCCCCCCTCGGCGATCCGGTTCAGGAACATCCTGTTGAGCGTCGTTTCCTTCATGGCATGCGCCAGCCTTTCTGTTTACTTTTCCCGCCTCACGTTCACTTCTCGTACTCCACGGCCAGCGTGACGGTGTTGCTGCGCCGGCCGGTGTTGTCCAGCACCCATCCCGTGTAGACCACGCGCTTCTTCTTCTCGATCCCCGAGGCGATCTCGGTGAGCGTGTATATCGAATCGTGCGCAACCCGGTCCCCGTGGGTGCCGTCGTCGTGCAGGATGTTCGTCCCGAAGGTGATCTCTCCGCCCGAGGGGCTCTTCGAGTAGTAGTACAGCAGCATGGTGTCGCCCAGCGACGACTTCTTCCGGGGAATGCGGAACTCGACCACCTTGACCTCGAGCCGCCCCTTCTCGCCCCGCTTCAGGCGCGTCGGAAACCAGGCGACCTCGGCAAGCAGGTCGGTGTCGGAGTGGCAGTTCAGGCAGAGCGCCCTCCCCACGATCCTGCGCTTCCGGGCCACCCCGTGCCCCTCCATGACGTCGTGGCAGGTGATGCAGGTGATCTTCCCATCCCTGTCCAGCGGCAGGTCTTCCGGGGACTTCATCTCCGGCGACACGGCGATGCGAACCGGATGCATATGCCGGTACCCGACGTGGCAGGAGGAGCAAAGATTCACCATGTCGCCCCCGAAGCGGAAGTTGTTCTCCTTGCGGGGGGAACTGCCCTCGGCCGGAATGGAGACGTGGCACTCCACGCACGCCTTGGCGTCCTTTCTCCCGTGTGGATTCTCCGCCCGCTTGACCGGGGCGGATTCGGCGACCCCGCAGAGCAGGAGCAGCACCGCCGCGACCGGAAGAACGCCCCACGTCACACCTGGCTTGACCGACCCCATCATCCGACCTCCATGGTCGATTGTACCCGAAACGCGGCGACGGGCGCCCGGGCGTGAGCTATCCGCGGAAGAACGGCGCGACATCCTCGTATGTTACCATCCCGCGCCGGAGCATGCCCTGTACCGATTGCACGGCGGAGTACAAATCCTCCTTCATCAGCCGCGACAGCTTCTCGTCGAGCGTGCCGTCCGAAGCGACGATGTTCTGCACCCCGGGCGTGAAGGGGATAAGGTCGATCAGCGCCATCCGGCCGGAGTAGCCCGTCCCGCGGCACTTCGAACACCCGGATGGAAGGTAGAACGTGGCGTCGGCGACGATCCGCTCCAGCTCGGCACGGTACCGCTCCCCCACCATGCGCAGGGACGGCCTCGCGGGGACCGGACGGCGGCATTCCATGCACAGCAGCTTCACCAGCCGCTGGTGCAGGACGAGACGCATCACGTACGCGAGGATGAACGGGTCCACGTCGAGGGTCAGCAGCGTGCGAAGCGCACGGTCGAAGTTGAACCTGCGGATGCCGCAAAGCACGAGGGTCCCTGACTGCGCGAGGTGGAGAAGGCCGGCGATGGCCGACGGATCGGGCAGGTGCTCTATCATAAGGATGTCCGGTTCCAGACACTCGGCAAGCCGCGACCAGTCGCCGGAAAACCTGTCCTCGGCCTGCCGCCGGTCGAGCTGGATGTAACCCTCGTTGCGGAACCGGTGGCGCTCCTCGACGGTTATGGCCCGAAGGCCCGGCCTGTGCCCCTCGCGGAGCATGGCGAACAGGGTAGTGGCGACCCCCTCGGGCCCCGGGGACGACACGAGGAAGAACCCGTTCCCCTTCCGCAGGACCTTTTCGGTGACGTCGAGCTGGCCGGGACTGAAGCCGACGGAGTCGATGGAGATCCCCGCCCGCAGGTCCGGGAGGATCTTCACGATCACCTCCGGGCCGGAGAGACCCCGAAGGAAGCTCGCCTGAAGAGCCACCAAACCGGTCCCGGACTCGATCTGGAAAACCGTCTCGGGGGGAAGCTCCGACCCGCCGGCGACGCCCGCGAGTTCGAGGAACGCGTCGAACACCTGTTGGCGGAACCGCAGCGGGAAGGAGAGCAGGTTGACGTTCTTCGATTCCGAACGGGCTTCGATCACCACGTCCCGTCCGACGGGGGACATGCGGACGCTCGACATCCCGAGGGACGCCGCGTGGAGCAGCATCCGCCCGCAAACCCCCTTTCCCCCCCCTTCGTCCAGCCACTTCCCGGCTTCCTCCCGGGAAATCTCGCACTCACCGGAATCGGACACCTCGAGATCGGACGAGTCGCGTGGTGACTTCGGGATGAGGCCGTCGGGGTCGGATGGCACGGGTCGCAATCCTTCCGTGTTTATTTTCAACTTTATTAAAAAGGTACCGGAAAGTAAAATCATTATTGACAGTCGCGGGCCATGGGGGGGATCGAATGGACATCTTCGAGACGATGAAGGGCCGACAAAGCATCCGGAAGTTCCGGAAGGACCCCGTCCCGAGGGAACAGATCCTGCGGATGGCGGAGGCCGCGTCGTGGGCGCCCACCGCGGGAAATTCGCAGAACTTCCGCTTCATAGCCGTCCTGGAGCGGGAAACGATCGCCCGGATGCGGGGGATCGTGGACGAGATCGTCTCGCGCGTCACAGGGAGCGAGGCCGCCGGCGGGAAGGCGACCTACCACAACCTGTTCGCCTTCGCGCCGGCCGTGATCTGCGTGGTCGGCGCCCCCTACGAGTCGGCGACGGACCGGACGCTGCGCGAGAAGGATCCCGAGCGGTACAAGGCGCGACGTTTCCTGGTGAACCCGGGGCTTCAGGGGATATCGGCGGGGATCACCCAGTTCATCCTCGCGGCGTGCGCGCTGGGGTACGGCACATGCTGGATGACCGGTCCGCTCATCGCCAAGCCCGAGCTCGAATCCGCCCTCTCCATCCGGCATCCCGAAGAGCTGCTGGCGATCATCGCCGTGGGAAAACCGGACGCGGCGCCGCCGAAACCGCCGCGCAAGCCGGCATCGGAGATCACGACCTTCCGGTAGGCCTTGTCCCGCTCCCGGGCCAGAACCTGATCCTGATCTGATATAGTGTCGGGACGCGCATGGAACGCTCATGAAAAAAGTGGCCTGGGTCTACCACCCCGACTATCTCCTCCACACGCCGCCGTTCGAGCACCCGGAGTCTCCCGAGCGCCTGGTCGCGATCAACGATCGCCTGGGCGGGGCCGGCCTGATCGACCTGATGGTCCCGGTGACGCCGGACTACCCCGAAGACGCGGATATCGTCTCCGTCCACGACCGTGAATATCTGAACAGGCTGGAGAGCGCCTGCCGGCGCGGCGACCTCACCCTCGACTCGGAAGACACCTACATCAACCGGCACTCCTTCAACATAGCGCTCCTGTCGGCCGGAGGCGCCATCGCGGGTGCGAAGGAGGTCGCCGAAGGGGCGGTGGACCGGGCCTTCTGCGCCATCCGTCCCCCGGGACACCACGCGGGACGGGGGGTGGGGATGGGGTTCTGCCTCCTGAACAACGCCGCGGTGGCGGCCCGTTACCTGCAGTCGGCGCACGGAGTGGGGAAGGTCCTGATCGTCGACTGGGACGTGCACCACGGCAACGGCACGCAGAACATCTTCCTGGAGGATCCTTCGGTCTTCTATTTCAGCATCCACGAGCACCCCACCTTCCTCTACCCCGGCACGGGCCGCCGGTGGGAGATCGGCAAGGGGAAGGGGGAAGGCGCCACGCTAAACGCCCCCATGGCGCCGGGAGCCGGGGACGCGGAGTACCGGGCGGCCTTCGAGCAGATGCTCGATCCGGCCGTGGAGCGGTTCCGCCCCGAAATCATCATCGTCTCGGCGGGCTTCGACGCCCACCGCGACGACCCGCTGGCGGACATCCAGTTGACCGACGAAGGTTTCCGCTTCATGACCCGCCACGTGATCGGCCTGGCGGACCGGTTCTGCGGGGGAATGATCGTCTCGATCCTCGAGGGAGGGTACGAGACCTCGTCTCTCACTTCATGCATCGAAATACACACCCGGGAACTCATCGGCGGGTGATCCCGCAACACGGAGGGTGAACCAATGTTCGTCGCGCGCAGAATGAAGAAAAACATCGTGACGGTGACGCCGTCCACTTCCATATTCGAGGCCCAGGGCCGGATGAGGGAGCACACCGTGCGGCAGACCCCGGTGGCCTCGGAGGACGGCACCCTGCAGGGGATCCTGTCCGATCGCGACATCCGGGCAGCGGTGCTGCCCGCCGGCCTGGTCCCGGGCTTCACCGCCGAAGCGGCGGAGAAGTTCATGAAGAGCACCCCCGTGGAGCGCGTGATGACCCGAAAGGTCGTCACAGCCACGCTCACGGACACGCTGGAGGACGCGATCGTCCTGCTGCACGACTTCCGGGTGAACGCCCTGCCGGTCGTGGACGCCGCGGGAAAAGTCGCGGGGATCATCACCAGGACGGACGTGCTGGAGGCGTTCATCGACGCCCTCGGCGTGGGCGAGGTCTCCTCCCGCCTGGAGGTCGTCGTCCCCAACCGGTACGGGACGCTCGCGCAGCTGGCCGCGATCATCGGCTCCTTCCACGTGAACATCACGAGCGTGCTCTCCACACGGCACGTGGAAGAAGGGAAGCAGGCGACCTTCCTACGGGTCGCCACGCTGAACATCGGGCCGATCCGGAAGGCGATCGAGGAGGCGGGATTCGAGATCCTGGACGCGTCGAAGTTCCAGCTGCCCTGACCGCGGGCTATTTCCCTACCTTCCGCAGGATACCCTCGGCGGCGAGACAGCCGTTGAGGGCGGCGCCGACGATCCCGCGGGATTTCCCCACACCGTCGCCCGCCACGAAAAGGTTCGGGACGTTGGTCTCGAGATGCCGGTCGGTGTCGTACTTTGTATCGTAGAACTTGATCTCCGGAACGTAGATCGCGGTGGAGGGGTGCGCAACGCCCGGGATCACCCTGGACAGGAGCGCCAGCGTCTCCCGGAGGTTGTCCACGATCCTTCCGGGGTAGGCGAAGGAGATGTCCCCGGGCGTCACCCCGGGCCCGGGAAGCAGCGTCGGCGTCATCTTGTCGTACCCGAGGGCGGCGGAGTGGAACGTCTCCCCGCGGGAACGGCGCCCCCGCATGAGATCGCCCAGGCGCTGCACGACCAGGCTCTCCCCTCCTCCCCAGAAGTTGGCGAACTCGGCCACCTTCCGCCCCATCTCGGTCGTGTCCTGGATCGGCTCGGTCATCGAAACGGTGTTCAGTATCGCGAAGTTGGTGTTCGCCGTCTTGCGGGCCTTGAGGGCGTCGCCGTTCACCAGCCGGAACCCGTTGCGCGCCTCCACGCGTACGCGGCCTCCCGGGTTGGTGCAGAACGTCCGCGTCCGGTCCCCGTGGGTCGGGGTGACGAAGAGGAACTTCGGATCGTACAGGACGCGGGTGATCTCGTCGTAGACCGGGGACGCCACCTCGACGCGGCAGCCGATGTCGATGGCCCCGTACCGGGTGGCGACCCCGAGCCCACGGGCCGCCTCCCTGAACCAGTAGGCGCCGTCGCGACCGGGCGCGGCCACGACGTACCTCGCCGACATCTCCCCCTTCGAAGTCCGCAGGGCGAAGAGGCCGCCGGGCCGCAGCGAGATCCCGTCGACCCGCGTGTCCAGGGAGAAGACGGCTCCCGCCGCGGCGATCGATTCCGTCATCCGGGCCACCACGCGGTGGGCCAGGTCCGTTCCCATGTGGCGCTGCCGCGCCGGCCGAAGGGTGATGTCCCACTCTCCCTTCGAAGTCTCTCGACGGACCCAGGAGACCCGGTCGAGCCACGCGTCGATCCGCTCCCGGTCCTCCCCGTAGACCGTGGGGTCGGCGCCGTGGGCGACGAAGACGGCGTCGACGGCCGCGATGCGGGCCGCGGCCTCATCCTCGGTCATCCGCAGTTCGTCGAGGTCCAGGCCGATGTGCGGGGAGAGGTTGAGCTTCCCGTCGGTCATCGCGCCCGCACCGCCGGTGCGCCCCTTCTCGTCGAGGACGAGGACCGAGAGCGCTCCGGCCAGCGTCCGGGCGACGAACATCCCCGCGGGCCCCGCGCCGACGACGGCGACGTCCCAGGTTTTTTCAGAGGCCATCCCGGATCTCCTCGAACCGCGGGCCGCCGGAGAGGCGGAACGGGAGGACGGACATCCCCGCGCCAGAAAGTAGCGCCTCCACCGCCTCGCGATCGTCCCGGTCCCGGAGGAGACCGAAGAGCATCCCTCCGCCGCCCGCGCCGCACAGCTTCACGCCGCTCGTCAGGCGCCGGAACCGGCGATCGGAGAACAACGTCCGGACGTTGGGGGTGGATACCCCGGGGGCGAGCGTCTTCCGGATCGCCCACTCCGCGGCGATCGCGGCGCCGGTCTTCTCCGGGTCCGACGCGGAAACCGCGTCCCATGCATCCCTCGCGGCCGCCGCGATCCCGCGAAACTTCCGCAGGACCCCGGCGTCCCCGCCTATCGCCCCGCGGATCATCCGCCAATTGACGTCCGAAGAACGGTGGGCTATCCCCGTGTGCGCCAGGAACCCGTGATCACGCAGCATCGCGCCCGCCGGCCCTCCCGGTGGGAGCCGGCGCGCATCGATCCGGCCCGGAAAAAACCGGATCCCCTGGATCCCGCCGCGGAGCGCCGCGAGATGATCCTGCCGGCCGGCAAGGCACTTCAGGTGCGCCGCCTCGATCTCCATCGCCGCCCAGGCGGTCTCGTCGCGGCGGCACACCGTCCCGGTCAGCCTTCCGGCCGCGAGCATCAGGGCGACCAGCAGGGAGGACGACGCGCCGATGCCGGAGCCGACCGGGGCCTCGTTGCACGCCCGGATCGCAACCCCGGAAACCGCGGGAAAATGCCGCAGGGCGCGGGAAAGAAGACCCGGATCGCCGCTGACGGGGAAGCCGTGGGTGTCGGCGGCGGCGGCCTCGGTCCCGAAGTTTCCCGAGGACAGCGTCGCCGCGCCCCGGCGGAGCGGCCGAATCACGACCTCGCTCCGCACAGCGACCGCGGCGTTCACCGTCATCGCGTCGTCTATGAGGAGATACAAAGGGAATATGTCGAGCGTCCCCCCCGCGATATCAACGCGGTTCGGGACCACCACCCGGAAGGGGCGAATCGTTCCGATGCGGTTCGTCGCCACGGGGCGCGGTCAGCCGCGACGCTCGGCGAGGGCCGCCATCAGAAGCGGGAAGAGGATCTCGTGCGGCCCGATCAGGTGGTACCCTTTCCCGCCGCCTTGCGTGGGACGGGTCACCACGTTCACGTCGGGGCGGTACTGCCGGAGGAAGTCCATGTTGACGGTCGTGATCCGGGACAGGGGATGCCCAAGGTTGCGGGCCACCGAGACGGCCTTGAGGAATACTTCGGGGAGGATGACCGCCGACCCGACGTTGACGTACACGCCCCCCGCGAGCCCCGCGACCAGGGAGCAGAACGTCCGGAAATCCCGCAGCGAACCTTCGCCGATCATGACGCCGTCCGCCTCCGGATGCATGTGGACGATGTCGGCCCCGACGGCCACGTGGACGGTCACCGGCACGCCGAGCCGGTACGCCTCGCCGAGCAGGCTCTTTTTCCTGTGGGGAGCCTTCGACGAAGCGACCGCCTTCCCCACCGAGGCGCCGAACCCGAGGCCCGCGGGAACGCCGTCCGCCAGCGCGCCGTGAATGAACCGCGCCGTCTCCCTGGCCATGCCGAACGATCCGTCCCGAAGGCGTGACGCGACGTCCTCCGACGTCTTCCCGGCGAGCGCGAGCTCCACGTCGTGGATCACCCCCGCGCCGTTCATCGCCACGGCGGTGAAAACGCCGTCCCGGATTCCGCGGAGGAGCAGCGGAGAGAGCCCGACCTTGATGAAGTGCGCGCCGATCCCGAGCAGCACCGGCGCCCCCCGCCCGCGGGCCCGCGCGATCGCCGAGACGACGGCGCGGAAATCCTTCGCGGCGAGGTAATCCGGCAGGCCGTCGAGAAACCGGGCGAACGACATGCCGCGCCGAGGCGGCACGCCGAAGCCGCGGAACGACACCTTGCTCGCCCGGGAACTCAGGGACGTGCGCCGCAGACGCGAGAAGTCGAGTGGACGGGTCACCGCTTGCCGACGTCCTTGAACAGGATCGTGTCGGTCAGGTCGCACAGGATGTGCCCGACCGCGATGTGGGCCTCCTGGATCCGGGGCGTGCTCCTGGAAGGGACCTGCAGGGCGATGTCGGACAGGGACGCCGCCTTCCCCCCTTCGCCGGTCAGGGCGATCGTCGTCATGCCGAGCTTCTTCGCCGCTCGCAGGGCCTTGAGGACGTTGCCGGAGGAACCGCTGGTCGTTATCCCCAGGGCGACGTCCCCTTTCCTGCCGAGGGCCTTCACCTGCTTGACGAAGATATCGTCGAACGCGTAGTCGTTGGCGATGCTGGTGAGGACCGATGTGTCCGTGGTCAGGGCGATGGCGGGCAGGGGCGGCCTCTCTATGAGGAACCGGTTCATGAACTCCGCTGCGATGTGCTGCGCGTCCGCGGCGCTGCCGCCGTTACCGAAGAGAAGAAGCTTGCCCCCGGCCTTGAACGCCTCCACGATCGCCGTCGCCGCCGATACGATCTCCGCCGACATCGCCTCCGCCATCTTCAGGCGGAGCTCGGACCCTTCCTTCAGCGAACGGACGACCGATTCCTTCAAGGAGAGCCCCCCACGGCAAGACTAATGCAGCGTCTCACAAATACCCTGGCATTCGAGCGCCGCTGCATCCGCTCCAGCTTCGTTCCGCAAGTTCGCCGTACTCTCCCGGTACGTCTTCACTTGCGCGCCTTGCTGGCGCGGCGCATCGACGCTCTCGATGCGTCAGGCTATTTGTGAGACGCTGCACCAGGGGAAACGATAATCTTTTCCCTCTCGGGCTGTCAAGAAACGCCGTGGAGGCGATCCATGCCGGAGCGGAGTGGATCTATTTCCATTCGGAAAAAACCGATGTAGCATGAACCGCATCTCAAAGCTCGGGGGAAGCGATGGAACAGCGCATCGAGGCGATCCTCTCCGGAACGAAGACGGTCGCCGTGGTCGGCATCTCCGACAAGCCGGACCGGCCCAGCCACGTTGTGGCGAAGTACCTTCAGGAGCGTGGATACCGGGTGATCCCGGTCAATCCCCTCCTGACCGAGGTTCTCGGGGAGAAGGCCTACAAGTCCCTCGAGGAGATCCCGGTGCGGGTCGACCTCGTCGACGTGTTCCGGAAATCGGCCGACGTGCCTCCGATCGCGGAGGAAGCGGTGCGGATCGGGGCCCGCTTCTTCTGGATGCAGGAAGGGGTCGTAAGCGATCGCGCCCGGGAGATCCTGGACGCCGCCGCGATCCCGTGGGTGATGGATCGTTGCGTGAAGAAGGAACTGGCGAAGCGTGGAAAATAAAACCGGCATGCAGGGAGGGACGGAATGGCAGGCAACATCCTCGAACTGAACAACGCAAACTTCCAGTCGACCGTGGAGGGCGGAACCCCCGTCCTCGTCGACTTCTGGGCCCCGTGGTGCGGGCCTTGCCGCGTGATCGCACCGATCCTCGAGGAGATAGCGAAGGAATTCGACGGGAAGGCGCGCGTGGGCAAGGTGAACGTCGACGACAGCCCCGATATCGCGTCGCGGTTCGGCGTGCGCGGGATACCCACGCTCATCCTCTTCAAGGACGGCCAGGTCAAGGGGCAGATGGTCGGCGTGAACCCGAAGTCCGGGATCGTTTCCCTGGTGCAGAAGAGCCTTTGATAAAGGGCGCCTGCCTCGTCGCGGTCCTGCTGCTGACGGGCGGATGCGGACCGAAGGCGATCACCGTGGGATCCCGTCCGTTCCCCGCCGCGCGCCCGGTTTTCTCCGACGCATCGGGGAAGGTCCTCGAGGCGCTTCCGGCGTTCGTCGAGCCGGTCGGGCTGGTCTTCATCGAGTTCCCGTGGTGTCCGGCGTGCGCGGACGTGTGGAAGGCGATGCGCTTCGCCGCGGCGCCGTTTCCCGTCGGCACCGTGCGCGTCCACCGGATCCTGTTCGACCGTGAAACGGAGATGTCTCCCGCCGGCCGGATGGAAGTACCCCCGATGAGGCCAACGCCGCTTCCCGAAGGCTACGGCACGGAGGATCCCGGGGCGCTCGAGATCACGGCTCTCACCGCGCTCCCGGCCGGGTTCGGCAGGGAGTTCCGCCTGAGCCAGGGCCCCGTGCTGCTGCTTCTCGACGCCGACGGAAAAGTGGAGAAGCGATGGGTCGGCTTCTCCGCGGGCATGTCCCGGGAAATCGCTTCCGAAATCAGGAAGCGATCCCGTGCGCTTTCCCCCCGCCCCCCTGGAACGTGAAGCGGGACCTCGACAGGTTCGCCGCCGCGCCGAGCGCCATCATGCCTGTCAGCATGGACGACCCGCCGTAGCTCACGAACGGGAGCGGTATCCCCACGACGGGGAAGAGGCCGCACACCATCGCCAGGTTTATGACGATGTGGGTCAGGAAGAAAACGGCGATCCCCCCGCACGCGAACGACGCGAACCGGTCCTGCGAACGGACGGTCAGGAAGAACAGACGGTAGACCAGCAGCAGGAACAGGACGAGCAACAGGAGGGACCCGAGGAATCCCCACTCCTCGGAGAAGACGGCGAAGGCGAAATCGGTGTGCTGCTCCGGCAGGAACCGCAGCGACCCCTGGGTCCCCTGCATGTACCCTTTACCGACTATGCCGCCGGACCCCACCGCGATCTTGGACTGGATGACGTGATACCCCGCCCCCAGCGGATCGAGCTCGGGATTGACGAATGTGAGCACCCGCTGCCGCTGGTACTCCTTCATGAAGAACCAGAGCGCGGGAACCGCCGCCGCGCCGGCCGCCGCGAAAAACGCGAGCACCTTCCACCGCACGCAAGCCACCACCGCCATCCCTGCCAGGATGAAGAGGAACACCCCCGCGCTTCCGAGATCGGGTTGCAGCGCCACCAGGAGGAACGGCGCCAGCGCCAGGCCGATCGCCGGGAGGAACTCCCGCAACCCGATCCCGCCGTACCTGTACTTCGACGAGAAGTACCGGGCCAGCACGAGCGTGACGGCGACCTTGGCGAACTCCGACGGCTGGAAGTTGAACGCCCCGATGGCGATCCACCGCTGGGCCCCGCCGCGGACCCTCCCCGCCAGCAGCACCGCCACGAGGAGAAGCAGCACGACGACGAAAAAGCCGTTGGAGGTCTCTTCGATGAAGCCGTCGCTCATGAGATAGACGGCGAAGAAGGCCCCGGTCCCGAGAAGGATCCAGACGAGTTGCCTGGTCACCAGAGCGGTCCCCGGAACGCCGTGGACCCGCGTTCCGGAGTAGACGTTCAGCAGCCCGATCGCGCACAGGGCCAGCGCGTTGACCAGCAGCGGCCAGTCCATGCGCGCCCATTTGGAGGCGAGGTTCACGCTCCCCCCTTTCCCGGCGGTCCGACGGGCCGGGTGCGGAAGAATTCCTGCATCACCGCCTTGACCATCGGAGCCGCGGCGGATCCGCCGTGTCCGCCGTGCTCCACCATCGCCGCCACAACGATCTGCGGATCGTCCACCGGTGCGAACGCGACGAACCACGCGTGGTCGCGGATCTCGTACGGAAGGTTCTCGGACTTGATCATCTTCCCCTTCACGGAGGCGACCTGCGCGGTTCCCGTCTTCCCGCCAACCACGATACCCGGCAGCTTCGCCCCCCCGCCGGTGCCGTAGTCGTTCACCACCCCGGCGAGCGCCTTCCGGACGAACTCGACGTTCTCCGGGTTCCACGGAAGTTTTCGCAGCGTCTCGGGAGCGAACGTGCTCACCTTCCCGTCCTTCCCGATCACCTTCGACACGATGCGGGGCCGCATCACCTCGCCGCCCGTCGCCAGCGCCGCGTAGCCCACGGCCATCTCGAGGGGAGTGAGGTGAACCGCCCCCTGGCCGATCCCGAGCAGCACGCTCTCGAATTCCCACCACCGGTCCTTGAGCACGGTGCGCTTCCACTCCGTGTCCGGCACCAGCCCCTTCCGCTCCCCGGGAAGGTCGATACCCGTTATCGTCCCCAACCCGGCGTCCTTTTCCAGCTTCGCCACCCGGTCGGGGCCCAGCTTCAGCCCGAGCGTGTAGAAGTAGACGTCGCACGACTGCACGATCGCCCGGTACATGTCGACGGAGCCGTGCCCCTTCTCCTTCCAGCAGCGGAAGACCCGGTTGCCAAGGCGGTAAGACCCGGGGCAGCGGACCGGCGCCCCTTTGTCCTGCATCTTCTCCTCGAGGGCCGTCATGGCGAGGAACGGCTTGATGGTGGAGCCCGGCGCGTACGTCCCCTGCAGGCCCTTGTTCTGCATCGGCTTGCGAGGGTCGGTGTTCAGCGCCTGCCAGTCGGCCTTGCGGATCCCGCGCGCGAAGACGTTCGGGTCGAACGCCGGGCCGGAGTAGAACGCGAGAACCTCCCCGGACCGCGGCGCGATGGCGATCACCGCCCCCGCCCGGTTTCCCAGCGCCTCCTGGGCCGTCACCTGCAGGTCGGCGTCGAGCGAGGTGTGCACGGCGCCGCCGGCCCGGTAAGGCACCTCCTCGACGAGCCGCTGGTCCCTCCCGGCCGCGTCCACCTCGACCTTCCGGCCGCCGTTGACCCCCCGCAGGACGTTGTCCATCAACCGCTCGATGCCGTACTTGCCGATCAGGTCCCCCATCGTCAGCGACCCGTCTTCCGAACCGTCCATCTCGTCCTGATTCGCCTCGCCCACGTACCCGAGGACGTGCGCGAACGCCGTGCCGTACGGGTAGCTCCGTTTCGCCTCGACCGTGACGGAGAAGCCGGGCAGGTTCTCCCTGTTGAACTCTATGACCGAGACCTGCTCGAACCGCAGGTCCCGCGCCACGATGATGTCGCTGTAGGGATTGGACCGCTTCGCCGAGCGGATCTTGTCGAGAACCTCGTCGTCTTCGACGTCGAACTCCACGATCTCGGCAAGAAGGCCGAACTCCTCCTCGAGGTTCTTGACGTCCACCGGTGAGCAGACGAGGTCGAAGGAACCCTGGGTCTCCGCGATCGCCCTGCCCTTCCGGTCGAGGATCAGCCCCCTCGGCGCGCGGACCGTCCGCAGGCGCAGGCGGTTGTTCTCCGCGAGGTTGCGGTACCGGTCGGACTCCACCACCTGGAGCCAGTAGAGACGGCCGAGGAGCAACGCGAACGCCGCGAAGGCCAGATAGAGGAGAATGCGCGACCTGCGGATGATGTCGGGGTCCTGCTCCCGCTTCCGGATCCGGCCTGTCATTCCCTCACCCGGCGCCAGCGGACCGACAGGTCGAGGAACAGGGGGACGGCGATCAGGGAGGTCCAGGCGATGCGGACAGCCTCCTGCGCGCCCCACAGGAGCGAGAAGGGACGGGCACCCAGCAGGAAAAGAAGAAGGACGACCGAGAACGACTCGGCCGCCAGCAGGGAGGCGACGGCGGAGAGGACGGACGGTTCGTTTCGCAGCAGGAAGCGGCGGCCGACCTCTCGCGAGGCGAAGTAGAGGGCCATCGACCCGAGGAGCATCGACCAGGACGGAGCGGACGTCGTGATCTCCCGGAAGAGCGCCGGGGGGAGCGCGCACAGGAATCCCGCGATTCCGGGAACGAACAGCCCCGAGAAGACGATCGCCAGAAACGGGAAGTCCGGGAGCAGGAACCAGGGGGCGAACCCGGAGAGCCACCAGACGCAGAGCGAAGCGCCCAGATACGACGCCGAGAACAGGACGAGGAAATGCTTCAATCCTTCGCCGCCCGGAAAGGCACGGAGGGGCGGGAGAGGATCACCAGCACCTCCTCGACGTCCTGGAAGTTCACCGCGCACTGCACCTTCACCTTCTGGAAGAGGCTCTCCTTGGGGCGATCGACGCTGACCACGGTGCCGAGGAGAACCCCCTTGGGCATGCTCCCGTCGAACCCGGAGAAGACGATCCTGTCGCCCACGGCGACATCGTGCGCCGGGGAGACGTACTTCAGCCGGCAGAAGTTGCCGCCGGCCCCTTCCGCGACGGCGCGTACCCGGCTGCGCTCGACCATGACGTCGGCCGCGAACCTTCCGTCCGTGATCAGCAGCACCTCGGAAAGCCCCGGGTGGGCCTTGTGGACGCGCCCGACCGCGCCTTGCGGAGTGACCACGGACATCCCGACCTCGACCCCCGCCTCCGAGCCGGCCCCGATGAAGATCGCCCGGAACCAGGGAGAGACGTCGTGCCCGACCACGCGCGCCCCGAGGGTCCGCCGCTCGACGGTTTCCGAGTAGCGCAGGAGCTCCTTCAACCGCCGGTTCTCGAGGACGGCGTCGCGGGTCTCGTGGAGACGTTCCCGGAGCTGCGTCACCTCGGTCCGAAGCCGCTCGTTCTCGCGGGACACGCCCACAAGGGCGACGTACCGGTTCCACACTCCGGAAACTCCGCCGCGCAGGGAATCCGCCGCGGAGTAGAAGGGATGGAAGAGGGCCACCCCGGCGGCGCGCACCGGCTCGGCGCGCTCCAGGGCGGTCGAAGGGCGAACGAAGACATGTATCGCCGCCACAAGGAGCGCCGCGACGACGAAGAGCCGCCACCAATTCCGGAAGAATGATCCCATAGATACCGCTTGGAGACCGGGGAGTCGGCCCTGTTGCGCCCTCCTCGATCGGTTGCCTGGGCTAGTGCAGGGCCACCTGCCGGAGCAGGTCGAGCTCGTCCAGCGCCTTGCCGGACCCGAGCACCACGCAGGAGAGCGGGTCCTCCGCAGCTACAACGGGGAGCCCCGTCTCTTCCCGCAGTAGCGCGTCGAGATTGCGCAGCAACGCCCCGCCGCCGGCGAGCACGATTCCCCGATCATAGATGTCTCCCGCCAGCTCCGGCGGGGTTTCCTCGAAAACGCCTTTGACGGCGTCGACGATGATCCGGACCGGTTCTGACAGCGCCTCGCGCACCTCGTCCGAGTGGAGCGTGAGCGCCTTGGGCACACCGGAAACCATGTCGAGTCCCTTGATCTCCGTGGATTCCGAAAAACCCGGAAACGCGTTGCCGATCGTGACCTTGATATGTTCCGCCGTCGGCTCGCCGATCAGCAGGTTGTACTTCCGCTTCACGTACTGGAGTATCGCCTCGTCCATCTTGTCGCCGGCGACGCGCACCGACTGGCTCTTGACGATCCCCCCGAGGGAGATGACCGCAACTTCGGTCGTACCTCCTCCGATATCGACGATCATATTGCCGGACGGCTCGGTGATGGGGAGCCCCGCCCCGATCGCGGCCGCCAGCGGCTCTTCGATGAGATACACCTCCCGCGCGCCCGCGCTCTGCGCGGACTCCCGCACGGCGCGCCGCTCCACCTCGGTGCAGCCGTAGGGAACGCAGATGATGATGCGGGGCCGCACGAGGGTGCGGGCCTTGTGGGCCTTCCGGATGAAGTACCGAAGCATCGCCTCGGTGACCTCGAAATCGGCGATGACGCCGTCCTTGATCGGGCGGATCGCCACGATGTTGCCCGGGGTCCGGCCGATCATCCGCTTCGCCTCGATTCCGACGGCGAGAACCTTCTTGGTCCCCCTGGTATCCCGGTGGACCGCCACGGCCGAGGGCTCGGAGCAGATGATCCCCTCCCCCTTGACGTACACCAGCGTCGTCGCGGTGCCGAGGTCGATCGCCAGGTCGTGTGAAAACAACCCGAGCAGCCGGTTGAAAATCATCCCTGATCCTCCAGACGCACGTTCGATGTCAGCGTAAACGTATCAGGACATCTTAGCAGTCCCCCGACCATCAATGCAATCCGAAGGGTCGGTACGGCCTGAATCCCGTTGATATCGGACCGCGCGCGGCATTAGAATACCATGTTCGACGGCGCTTCCATTACCATCGACAGGAGAACCTCCCCGAATGCTTTCCATACTCCGCCGCAACGCCGGTTCCTGGGCCATCAAGATCATCCTCTCCTTCATAGCGTTGACCTTCATCTGGTGGGGAGTAGGCACATACTCCGAACAGGACCGGAACGTGGCCGCCACCGTGGGCGGAGAGGCGATCACGACGAACGAGCTGGCCGAGGCCGTCGCCGGCCTCGAGAAGACGTACCGGGAGGTTTACGGAAACGCCTTCACGCCGGAGATGGCCAAGGCGCTCGACCTGAAGAAGCAGGCGATGGACTCATTGGTCCAGCGGAGGATCCTGCTCGCGGAGGCGGGGAAGATGGGGCTGTCGGCCACGGACGACGAGCTGCAGCGCGAGATCGCCGCCGTCCCCGCGTTCCAGCAGAACGGGCAGTTCCGGGAGGATCTGTACCGCTCGGTCCTCTCGTACAACCGCGTCGGCGTCGCCGAGTTCGAGGCGTCCAAGCGGGTCGAGATCACGCTGAAGAAGGTCGAGGGGCTTCTGGCCGCCGGGGCGCTCGTCCCGGATACGGAAGCCAGGGAGCTGTTCCGGGTCGCGTCGCGCAAGATCCGTCTCCTGGTGGTGACGGCGGACCCGGCGAAGGCCAAGGCGAGCGCGCCGTCCGAGGGCGAGATCCTGGCGAAATACGGTCAGGCGAAGGAGCGTTTCCGCACTCCCGCCCGGGTGAAGCTCGCCGTGGCCGCGTTCACTCCCGACCGCTTCGGCCGGGACGTGCAGCCGTCGGAGGCCGAGATCAAGGCGTTCCACGATACGAACTCCGACCGGTTCCGGACCGAGGAGCAGCGGCTGGTCTCGCGCATCGTCCTCCCCTTCGGGAAGAAGGACCGGGACTCTGTGCGGAAGAAGGCCGAGGAGATCCTCGCCAAGGCGTCAAGGGGAAAGGCCGATTTCGACGCCCAGGCGAAGGCGCATGCCCGCGGGAAAGGCGGGGAGGCGTGGATCTCGCGCAAGGACGCCGGAGAGGCGCTCTCGGGGCCGCTGTTCCAGGCGTCCGTGGACACGGTGATCGGGCCGGTCGAGCTCCCGGGCGGCTTCGTTCTCGCCCGAGTGAACCGGATCCGTTTCCCGGAAGCGCTTCCCCTCGCGCAGGTCCGCGACCGCGTCTTGGAGCAGATCCGACGCGAAAAGGGAAAAGACATGGCCGTGGTCAAGGCGTACGAAGCTCAGCCGAAGGCGGCCTCCGCGAAGAGCGTGAAGGCGACGGCGGCGGCGTTCGGCGTGCCGGTCGTGGAGACCGGATGGTTGGGCGCCGAAGGTGCCCCCGGCGTTCCCGCGACGCTGGCCCAGGACGCCCTGCTCCTTCCCCGTGGCGAGGTGGCGCCCGTCAAGACCGTGGGTGATGTCCACTACCTCTTCCAGGTGACGGAGAAGGAGGATTCCCGCGTCCCGCCGCTGTCGGAGGTCCGAGACAAGGTCGTCGCGGAGATCGTCCGCGAGAAAAAGGCGGCGGCGGCGCGGGCGGCGCTGCAGCAGGTCGTCGAGGCCTCGAACACCGCGGCGGAGCTCGAAGCGAACGCGAAGAAGGCCGGGCTTTCCTCCTCCATCACCGGCTGGTTCGCCCCGCTCTCCGAAGCGACGCCCGAGGCGCTCGCCGGGGCCGGCGACATCCGGAAGGAGCTCTCTACCCTCTCCGCCAAGACGCCGGTTCCCCGGAAGGTGCACCCGGGAAAGGACGGGGTTTCCCTGGCCATCGCGTTTTCCGGCGAGCAGCTTCCCTCCGACGCCGAGTGGGCGGAGAAGAAGGCCGGCCTGCTGAAGGGATTGGCGGATCGGAAAAAGGACGCGACGCTCGAAGCGTTCCTTTCCGACCGGCGCAAGAGCGCCAAGGTGGTGATCAACCCCGAAGCGCTGAAGTAGGCAGTGGCAGGACACTCCTTCCCATGGGGGGACACTCCTGGTTTTCCCGTCGATAGGACAAGGAGTGTCCCCCGCTGCCAGGAATGTCCCCCCCTGGCAGGTGTGTCCCCCGCCACGTAAGGGGAGTGCACTTCTTTCCGTTTTTCTTCTCCTTCTCGGACTCCTCGCCGGCTACGCGTCCGGCGCCGAAACGGGGGTCGTCGCCGAGGTCGTGGACGGCGACACCTTGCGCGTCCGCACCGCCGGAAGCGCTGACGCCGTGTCTGTGCGCCTCATCGGGATCGACGCCCCCGAGCGCAGCCACCCTTCCCTCGGGAAGGAATTCCTCTCCGACGAGGCCGCCTCCCATCTCTCCTCCCTGTGCCGCGGGAAGACCGTCCGGATGGAGAAGGACTCCGTGGAGACCGACAAGTACGACCGCCTCCTCAGGTACGTCTTTTTGCCGCCGCCGGACGGTCGCCTGCTGAACGAGGAGATGCTTCGCGCCGGCATGGCCCGCGCCTACACGCGGTTTCCCTTCTCCCGGAAAGACGCGTTCGCAGCCGCCGAAGGAAAAGCCCGACGGGACGGAATGGGAATCTGGGAGGACGGGGGGATGGCGGAGGCGCGCTGGCTCGCCGCGGGGAACGCCGCTCCGGTAAACGTGTACCCCTCCGGCGGAAGAGCCTTTGTCCTCTCATTCAAGGGACTCGCCAAGGCGGGCGTTGAACGCGGAGACCTCCCCAGGGAGATCGAGGGAATCCTCCGTATGCGGGGAGAACTGTCCGACTCCGAGTTCGCGTCGAAGGCCCTGGACCGGGGGTTCCACCCGATCGACGCGTCGAAAGAAGGACCGGCGAACCACGCTGCGCCCGGACGGCGCTCACCTCGACCGGCCGCCGGAATCCCCGGGACGGTCGTCCCGTGGGAGGAAGCCGGCCGCCACGAGGGCGAGGAGATCGTCGTCGAGGGTACGATCGTCCGGACCCGCCGGGCGGCGAACGTGGTCTACCTGAACTTCCACGCGAACTGGAAGCGGTACCTGACCCTGGTCATCTTCGTGAAGGATCTCCCCCTCTTCCCCACCGACCCGGAAAAAGCGTACCGGGGGAAGAAGGTCCGCGTCCGCGGCGAGGTCAAGCTGTACAAGGACCGCCCGGAGATGATCGTGCGCTCGCCGGGGGACATCACCGTCGTCCCGTAGCGCTCCCCATCGTAATTTCGGTAACGTCACCTTCGTCGCCTCGGAGGGCGGGGCTCCGTTCGTGGCTCGCCGTGCGATGAACCCGCACGGCTGCGCTTTACCTCACTGCGCCCCCCCTCCTCCGGCGACTTGGCCGGATCCTCAAAAAGTAGAGCGGTGCGGCGTTGCAGGAGCATACGGAGCAGGGAGGTCCCCCTGCGGAGTGGTTCCTCGTGGGGCAGACCGAATGGAAGAAAAAGCAACGGGGGCGGAAAAGACCCGGGGCCCTCGCGATGCGAGGGCCCCGGGGTGACGCGGGATATTTGCGGTGCGGCTTACGCTTCGTCGGTCTTGATCCGCATACCGTAGAACGACCGGTAGACGAAGAACATCGAGATGAGCAGGAAGAAGCCCGCCAGGACGTTGCTCACGAACGGATCGAGCGTGATCGCCAGCTCGACCGCCAGCAGCCCGAACAGCGTGGTGAACTTGATGATCGGGTTCATGGCAACCGACGAGGTGTCCTTGTAAGGATCGCCGACGGTGTCGCCGACCACGGTAGCGTCGTGGAGCGGCGTCCCCTTCATGTTGAGCTCGGTCTCGACGAGCTTCTTGGCGTTGTCCCAGGCACCGCCGGCGTTGGCCATGAAGATCGCCTGGTAGAGGCCGAAGATCGCGATCGAGATCAGGTATCCGATGAAGTAGTAGTGGTTCACGCAGGCGAACGCCAAGGTGCTGAAGAAGACGACCATGAAGATGTTGAACATCCCCTTCTGGGCGTACTGGGTGCAGATCTCGACGACCCTCTTGCTGTCCTTGATCGACGCCTTCTCGCCGCCGCCTTCCAGCTTGATGTTCTTCTTGATGAACTCGACCGCCCGGTAGGCGCCGGTGCTCACCGCCTGGCAGGAAGCGCCGGAGAACCAGAAGATCACGGCCCCGCCGGTGA
>Ga0172373_10002786_pt1 | contig 26433 bp, 15 predicted proteins | sample Lak10m_2_FD_114546 | JGI IMG/M metagenome (GOLD analysis project Ga0172373, IMG submission 114546) | Freshwater microbial communities from Kabuno Bay, South-Kivu, Congo - kab_092012_10m | ecosystem: Environmental > Aquatic > Freshwater > Lake | place: Democratic Republic of the Congo...
GTAAACCTTATTGCTGGCGAGTTGCTCCTCAGCAGAGCTCGATTCCTCTTCAGGTTACGGATTGAAATATAAGAATAGAAAAATTAATTTCCACCAACTATTTTTTGCACCATTACCCTTTTTTTATATTCTATTTTTTAAATAGTCCGTTTATGATAATATTTATTATTGAGATTGGCTGCTCATCCATGCTGTTGTCCAGGCGGCCTGAAAATTAAATCCCCCGGTAACACCATCAATATTTAAAATCTCACCTGCAAAATAAAGGTTATTCCATTTATTGCTTTGCATGGTTTTAAAATCTACTTCTTTTAAATCAACGCCTCCACAACTTACAAACTCTTCTTTAAAAGTCGTTTTACCTTTCATTTCATATTGATCATTAACTAGGCATTCTACAAGTTTATTCAATTCTTTTTTGGTGAGTTCGCTACATAATTTATAAGCAGGTATTTCCGCTTTTGCAATTAAAAAATGCCACAAGCGTTTTGGTAAAACAAATTCTTGTAAGTTGGCAATTTGTGTTTTTGTATTCGCTCTAAAACTATCTTGCAATCGATCCCTAACTCCATTTTGTTCTTCATTTAACCAATTAATGATTACAGTTGTATGATAGTTTTCTTTTGCCAATTCTTGAGCTGCAAAGGCAGATAATTTTAAAATTGCCGGTCCGCTAAAACCCCAATGTGTAATAAGCAAAGGACCTTCAGTAAAAAAAGAACTGCATTTTATTTTTACTTTTACTTGTTGTACAGAAAGCCCCATAAGTTGATGAACAGGGTTGTTCGGAATATTAAATGTGAACAATGAAGGTACAGGTGGAAGAATTTTATGACCGGTGTTTTTTAAAAACTCATACGCTTTTAATTGATTAAATCCTCCTGTGCAAACAATTACAACATCGGCATTTAAATCATGAATATGTTTGTGTTGTTTTTCGACTTGAAGTTGTATTCCCTTTTCATGTTGATGCATACTCATCACTGAACATTCCATTTCTATGTTAATGCCCAGTTGTTTTGCTGTATCTAAAAAACAATTTACAATGGTTTCAGAATTATTACTAACAGGAAACATTCTTCCGTCTGCTTCTGTTTTAAGAGCAACTTGTTTTGATTTTAGCCAGTTAATCATTTCTGTTGGACCAAATCTGGTGAATGCTCCCAACAGTTCTTTTGATCCTCTTGGATAATTTTTAACGAGTTCTTTCGCCTGAAAACAAGCGTGTGTAACATTACATCTTCCTCCTCCGGATATTCTTACCTTCGATAATAATTTATTTGATTTTTCAAGAATAGTGATTGAATAATCAGGATTTTTTTCGGCAATATTTATTGCACAAAAAAATCCTGCAGCGCCTCCTCCAATTATGTAAATCTGTTTCGACAACTTATGAATTAATTTGTTATAAATTTGCCAAAAAAAACAACATGACATTAGAAGAAATTATAAATGGTGATATTAAAAAAGCCATGCTTGCAAAAGAAGCTCAAAAATTAGAAGCATTAAGAGCAATTAAATCTGCTATTTTATTGCTTAAAACATCTGCCGAAGGCCACACGCCCGAAAGTGAGTTGAAAGCTTTACAGAAAATGGTGAAGCAGCGCAGAGAAACTGCTGAAGTATATAAAAACCAAAGTAGAGCTGATTTAGCTGAAACTGAAGAATTTCAGGCAAACATCATTGAAGCTTATTTGCCAAAAATGTTATCGGAAGATGAAATCAAAGCTGCTTTAACAACTATCATTGCAAACAGCGGAGCAAGTTCGCCGGCAGATATGGGAAAAGTAATGGGTTTAGCTTCAAAAGAATTTGCAGGAAAAGCAGATAATAAAATTGTATCGCAATTGGTAAGAGAATTATTAGCAAAGTAAATCTTCGCTACATATTAATTTTATTATTCAACAGCTTTATCATTGTTCCATTGTATCACAATGATAAAGCTGTTGTTGTTTTTTGCTTGGCTTAATTACAGTCCCGCCCTTTTTCTTTTCTTCCATCATTTTTGTTATGATGCGTAATCTCTCTTTTTGTAAATCTTCTCTTACCTTTAAATCTTCTTCCTGATCAAAATAAATTTTTCCATCTATTATTGTCTTTTCAGCTTTTGCATAAATGCTTAAAGGATGATCGCTCCATAATACCAAATCAGCTACTTTACCGGCCTTTATACTTCCTACTTTGTCTTCAATGTGTAACATTTTTGCAGGATTAAGTGTACATAATTTCCACGCTTCTTCTTCACTTAAATTACCGTACTTCATAGCTTTTGCCGCTTCCTGATTTAATCGTCTGCCCATTTCAGCATCATCACTGTTTATACCCGCATTTACTCCCATTTTAGTTAATAAAGCTGCGTTGTATGGTATGGCATCCATCACTTCCATTTTATATGCCCACCAATCGGCAAAGGTAGACGCTGAAACACAGTGCATTTTCATTTTGTCTGCAACTTTATATCCTTCCAAAATATGAGTAAATGTATTTACTTTAAAACCCATGCTGTCTGCAACTTTCATCAGCATGTTGATTTCGCTTTGCACATAACTGTGGCAAGTAATGAATCTTTTTTTATTAATAATCTCGGACAAACATTCCAATTCCAAATCTCTACGTGGTGCAATTTTTTCTTTGGAATTATTTGTTTTAAATGCATTCCAATTAATTTCATATTCTTTTGCTCGTGTAAAAAAATCGTAATACACTTGCTCAACTCCCATTCTTGTTTGTGGGAAACGAGAAGAATAAGTACTTCCCCAGTTACTTTGTTTTACGTTTTCACCAAGGGCAAACTTAATGAAGCCGTCTGCTTTTTCGTATTTCATGTTTTCCGGAGAAAGACCCCAACGCAATTTAATAATTGCAGATTGGCCACCAATTGGGTTTGCTGAGCCATGAAGCAATTGAGCCGTTGTTACACCTCCTGCCAATTGTCTGTAAATATTTACATCTTCCGAATTAATAACATCTCCTATTCTAACTTCAGCGCTGGATGTTTTTGTGCCTTCGTTTACTCCTTTGCTAATGGCAATGTGTGAATGTTCATCAATAATACCGGAAGTTAAGTGTTTGCCTTTTGCATCTATGATTTTTGGAAAAACTGTTTTCGGAACTTCAATGTTTTCTGCAACGCGAACCACTTTACCTTCTACTACATATACATCATATTCTTTTAAAACTCCTTCTGATTCGTTAGTCCAAACAGTTGCATCTTTAATTAAGATTGCCTGAGAACGATTTAAAAATTGTTTGAGTAAGTTCTCTTCTTTTTCAGGTTTACCAAATGCAGTAAAAGGATAAATCACTTCTCCTATTTTTGGCAACTCCTTCTTTTTTTCTTCTTTCTTTTTTTCCTCCTGTAGATTTACAAAAATTAATTCGGCATCTTGCCAGTTACCTTCTTTATTTTGTAATTTGCCTGTAACGCTTTTTTTGGTTTCGTTATAATTTCCAGAGAAACGATAAAGCGTAGTACTATCTTGATAAAAACTAAAATTAACCAGTCCGTTTTTAAGCGTAATTCCTGTTTTAGTTTTAATGGAATCCGTCCAATAAATAAATAGTTCGGGTTTTTCAATTTCACCTTTTACTTCTGTCTTGTACTTTTTACCTGAAAAACTAAATTGATAATTTCCTCTTAGATCAGGTTGATTTAAATCAGCATAAATAAAGCTTTCTCCATTAACCCATGTTTCGATGATACTAGCCGACTCATTAAAAATGTTATCAGAAGAAATAAAAAAATTAGCCATCATACCTTTTTTTAAACTTCCTGCAGTTTGTTGAACTCCTAATAATTCAGCCGGTAATGTTGTAAGCGCTTGTAATGCTTTTTCTTCAGATAAACCATAACTCACGGCTTTTTTTAAATTATTCAAAAATTGTTTTTTTTCTTTTAAATCAGCAGCAGTTAGCGTAAACCGAATCCCTTTATCAGCAAGTATTTTTACATTTGCAGGAGCCATTTCCCAATGCTTTAAATCAGCAATACTTATGTTTTCCGCATCATAAGGGTCTTCTACATCATACGCATCAGGAAAATTAACCGGAATGATTAAGGTGTTACCTCCTTTTGCAATTTCGGCTACACGTTGGTATTCATCGCCTTTTCCTTTTATAATGTATTTACTATTAAATTCATTTCCTAATTCTTGAGCGCGTAAAACGTTTAACTTATCGTTGGCCTCAAAAATTTGAGGCAAGGATTGAAGCTCATTAAAACTGTTTAAAGAGATATTATATTCTTTGTTCTGTTTCTGTTCTTTATACCATTTAGCATCGAAATAGGTTTGTCTTAGTAAAGCAATAGAGCCCATCAATGAACTTGGGTACTCTTGCGTTGAAGATCCTTTTTTAAAGGAATAAAAAGCTGCAGCTTTATCTTTAATAATATTTTCGTTTTCTTTTTTGTTTCCAAGCGTTACTAAAGTTCCGCTACCTCTCACTATTCCATCTTTTTGCGAAGTGAGTACCATGGCAAAACCAAGTTTTCTGTACTCATCTGCTTGCTTTGGATTATTTATAAAAATTTCATTAGCGTTTATATCCGAACGAATTGCTTGGTTCCAGCCATAAGCACCTTTAATATTAGATTCCATTTGAGGAAAAGTGTATGCGCGTTGATTGGATTTTGCATCAGGCATACCGTATTCGCTATACAAATCAATAAAAGCCGGATAAATATGTTTCCCTTTTAAATCTTTTATAATACTTCCTTGTGGTATTTTTACAGAAGTTCCTGCATCTTGAACAATCCCATCTTTAACCACAAGTGTAGCACCTATAATAAAATTACCGGCATCAACATGTAATGTACAATTTGTAAATGCATAAGTTGTGTGTGTAAGATATGGCGCGCCATTTACCGGAAATGTGGTTTGTGCATTTAATTTATATATTAAAATAAGAATAATAAAAAGGGAATATCTATTTTTCATGAAAAGGATTTTAAACAAATATATTCAATAAAGCTTTACACAAAAACGAGTATTTAGTAAATTGCCAACTTAAAAAATGACACGCTATGCAAATTGATTTACGAAGTGATACTGTTACAAAGCCATCTAAAAAAATGTTACAAGCTATGTTCGATGCAGAAGTTGGAGATGATGTTTTTAATGAAGATCCTACGATAAATCGTTTAGAGGAAAAAGCAGCTCAACTTTTTGCGATGGAGGCAGCTCTTTTTTGTCCAAGTGGTACCATGACGAATCAAATAGCTATAAAAGTACATACACAACCTGGAGATGAAGTAATTTGTGATACACATTCACATATATATAATTATGAGGGTGGCGGAATAGCTTTTAATTCTGGGGTTCAGGCAAAATTATTACAAGGAAACAGGGGCAAAATTACAGCACAACAAATTGAAAACAATATCAATGGAGATTTTGACTGGCTCTGTAAGACATCTTTAGTTGCCATTGAAAATACCGTAAATAAAGCAGGAGGAAGCATTTATAAATTGAATGAAATACAACCTATTCACGAATTGTGCAGAAAAAACAACCTACGATTACACTTAGATGGAGCGCGCTTATTTAATGCTTTGGTTGAAAGTAATGAACAAGCAAAAGATTGGGGCAAGTATTTTGATAGCATTTCCATTTGTTTGTCTAAAGGTTTGGGCGCTCCGGTTGGTTCATTGTTATTGGGAAATAAAGAATTCGTTAAAAAAGCAAGACGCATTCGTAAAGCATTTGGTGGCGGCATGCGACAAGCAGGCTATTTAGCTGCTGCCGGAATTTTCGCACTAGACAATAATGTGGAACGATTAAAAGAAGATCATACACGTGCAAAAAAATTAGCAGAGTGCATTCAATCCTTACCGATTGTAAAATCAATATTACCCGTTGAAACTAATATTGTAATTTTTGAAATTGATGAATCTATTTTAGCAGTTGATTTTGCCCAGCAATTAAAACAACAAAACGTTTTAGTTTCTGTTTTTGGTAAAAACACTTTGCGACTTGTAACTCATTTAGATTTTAATGATGCTGATTTAGAGAAAGTGTTGCATGTTTTAAAACACTTTAAATATTCTTAATTTATTTGACTCGATTTTAATTTGTATATTATTTCAAACAAAAATCAATTTCCTGAATATCGTCTTTATTGATGATGTGGCTCGGATGAATGAATTCTGTAAGTAGTTTATTTACGGCATCAACAGGCAAGAGTACCAACTGATTTAATGTTTCGTTAAAAATTAATTGCCCGTATTTTTTTTGTCCGTTTTTTAATTGCACAATTGCTAATTGATCTTGCATATTCAAATTTTTACACAAGATTAAAACAACTGAATTACCAAAAGGTTAAGTAAATTTTAAGTGAATGTGATTTTTGCTAACATTTAACGAATATTTTTTCCCAAAGACCAAAGACAAATTACGATCAATATGACCCGCAGGAAAATCAAAACAAATCGGATAGTTATATTCTTTCACTGCATCGTAAATAATTTCCTCTGCAGTTTTACCAAATGGAACGGTGTTGTCTTTCATGTCAGACATGCCACCAACAACCAGCCCTTTTAATTTGCTTAATTTGCCACTGCGTTTTAAATTCATCATCATGCGGTCAACATGGTACAAGTATTCATCTAAATCTTCAATGAATAAAATTTTACCATCTGTCTCAATATCACTTTTGCTTCCAGTCAAAGCATAAATTAAACTTAAGTTTCCGCCAACTAATTCTCCTTCTGTATTTCCTTCACGATTTAAAGAATGTGGTTTTATTTCATAATTAAGTTGCTCGCCAAACAATGCTTTTCTTAAACTCTCAGTTGCTTCTTCGTTTTTAAAAAAATTAATTGGCATCGTTGCATGCAATGTGGCAACATTAAAATTTGTATGAATGTGTTGATGCAAAACTGTTACATCGCTATACCCAATTATCCATTTGGGTTGTTTACCGAATTTACTAAAATCTATTTTATCAATGATTCTTACGGTTCCGTATCCACCACGCACGCACAGAATAGCTTTGATATTTTCATTATCCAATGCCCATTGCAAATCAGCTGCGCGATCTTCATCACTTCCGGCAAATTGGTTTTCTTGTTTGTATAAATTGGGAGCAGTAACTACGTTTAATCCCCAACTTTCAATTAATTCAATGGAAGGCAATAATTCTTCCGGACTGATTTTTCTTGCTGTTGCAATTAAGGCAATGGAATCTCCCGGTTTAAGATAAGGTGGTAAAACGGCCATTAAACCAATTGTTTTGCTATTAAATATTCTGCAATTTGTACAGCATTGGTAGCTGCGCCTTTTCTTAAATTGTCGGCAACAATCCACATGTTAATAGCGTTTGGTAAAGTTTCATCTAAACGAATTCTTCCTACAAATACCTCATCACGATTATGAGCATATTTAGGCATTGGATACAATTGTGTTGCCAGATCATCCTGAACAATAATTCCAGCACTCTCACTCAATAATTTTTTTACCTCACTTATGTTTGGTTGTTTTTCAAACTCAATGTTTACCGATTCGCTGTGGCCACCCATTACCGGAATTCTAACGGTAGTTGCAGTAACTTTAATGGAATCGTCACCCATAATTTTTTTTGTTTCATTAATCATTTTCATTTCCTCTTTAGTGTATCCGTTTTCGGTAAACACATCTATCTGAGGAATTACATTTAAGTCAATGGGATATTTATACGCCATTTCTCCATCTATTCCACTGCGTTCATTCATCAATTGATTAACGGCTTTTATTCCAGTTCCTGTTACCGATTGATAAGTAGAAACTACTACGCGTTTTACTTTGTATTTTTCGTGTAATGGTTTTAACACTACTACCATTTGTATGGTTGAGCAGTTAGGATTAGCAATAATTTTATCTGCTTTGGAAAGCACATGCGCATTTACTTCTGGAACAATCAATTGTTTACTAGGATCCATTCGCCACGCAGAAGAATTATCAATTACAGTAGTGCCCGCATTTGCAAAATGTGGAGCCCATTGTTTAGATGTTTCTCCTCCTGCAGAAAACAAAGCAATATGTGGTTTTTCGTTAATTGCTTCCTGCATGCCTCTAACAACAAATTCTTTGTTATTGAATGTAATTTTTTTGCCAATAGATTTTTCTGATGCAACAGGAATTAATTCTGTTACCAGAAACTTTCTTTCTTCTAAAACTTTTAACATGGCAGAACCAACTAAACCTGTTGCGCCAACTACCGCTACTTTCATTTTTTATTTCAATTATTATGCAACACAAATGTATTAAAACAGTTTCCAAGATATATGGTTATGTTAAATTCTATATAACTTTTTTTAAGTAAAATCCTGTTTAAATCTTTCAACTTAATTCTCCTTTTGTTTGTTATATTTACCTAATCATTATTTATGGAAGCCATTATTGAAAAAGTAGATCGCCATTTATTGGAACAAGAACTGAACAGTGATCGGTTTATTCGTAACACCAACAACGGTAAAAATCAAATTTATGTTATTACTCATCACGATTCTCCAAATGTAATGCGAGAGATTGGTCGTTTGCGCGAAGTCACCTTTCGTCATGCAGGCGGTGGAACGGGTAAAGCATTAGATATTGATGAGTTTGATGTTTCCGAACATCCTTATAAACAGCTATTGGTTTGGAATCCGGAGGACAAAGAAATTGTAGGTGCTTATCGTTTTATTTTATGTAAAGATGCTGAATATAAAGATGGAGAAGTAAAATTAGCTACTACTGAATTATTTCATTTCTCCGAAAAATTCATGAAAGAGTATTTGCCTTATACCATTGAATTAGGGCGTTCTTTTATTCAACCTGCCTATCAACCTTCTGAGCAATTCCGTAAAGGACTTTTTAGTTTGGATAATTTGTGGGATGGCTTAGGAGCCATTATTGTTGATTATCCCGAAATGCGATATTTTTTTGGTAAGGTAACCATGTACACTGATTTTAATGCGCAGGCAAGAGACATGATTCTTGCATTTATGAATCATTATTTTCCGGATGTAGAAAAATTAGTAGAACCTGTTCCTGAATTGAAATTGGGTTATAAAACGAATATAGATGAATTTGTAAAATCACTTGAAGGATTAAATTACAAAGATGGTCACGCTGTACTGAATAAAAACGTAAGAGCAATTGGCGAAAATATTCCTCCACTGGTAAATGCTTATATGAATTTATCTTCATCCATGAAAACTTTTGGAACTGCTACCAATCCAACTTTTGGTGATGTGGAAGAAACAGGATTAATGGTTACCATTGCTGATATTTTCGAAAGTAAAAAAGAAAGACATATTAATTCTTATTTGAAAGAATTAAAGAGCATTTGAAAATTAATTTAAGCTGCCAACCTGTTTATAGGTTTCGATTTTAATATTAATGATGCGTGCAATTTTTTTAAAGCACGGTGATGCATTACTCTAACATTGTTTTCTGTTTCATGAAGATAATTTGATATTTCTTCATAGTTCATATCAAACCAATATTTTAATTTTATAATAGTAAAGTATTTGTCGGGAAGTTGTTTAGCTATTCTAACTAATTTGATGAATTTATCTTTTTTAGATATATATTTAAGCCAAGCATCGTCACCCGGTAGTTCATTTTTTAAAGACCCATCATCATAAGTTTCATCAACACTTATAAATAAATTTGTTTTCTTTTGGTTTCTACAAAAATCCATGTAAGTATTATAACAAATGGTAGCAACCCAAGCCCAAAAACCAGAATCAACTAAATTTTCATTTGGTTTAAATGAGTCAATTTTATTTAAAATTTTTACAATTACCTGCATTACCAATTCTTCTTTTTGATCACGACATTTAATATCGTTAGCATATACTTTGCTTTTCACAAAGGTTAAACATCTCCTCATTAATTCTTCCTGAGCAAACTTATCACCGTTGGCATAAGTTAAAAGCAAGTCATTTAAAGGCACACTTTTCATTGGATTTAGTTTTAAGGTTAATGAACTAAGTAAAAGTGTAGCCTATATGTTTTGATTAAAATTAAAGTAATTCTTTAATCATGCTTGCAGGATTTTTTTGAAATTATATCATTTATAACGAAAGAAAATTTTTTTTGTTACAGAATTTTTTAAAATAATTGAAATGAAAAGCAACCTTATTGTTTTAAGTTACTTTTTTTTAGCTTTTCTTTTTTCAATTAATTCAAATTTCATTAATTCAGGTAAACTAACCCCAAGAGCTTCCGATAGTTGAAATAAATAGAATAAAGAAGGACTAACGTTTCCGCTTTCCAGTCTTTGTAGGCTTTGTTGATCTTTATTCATGTTAGAGCTAACTTCAACTTGCGTTAGCTGTTTTTCAATCCTGATTTTCTTTACATGAATTCCAAAGCTTTTTTGAAGTATTTCTTTTGTATTATTCAATAACGGATTATGTTCCGCTAAGGTTTAAATAACAACATAAATGTTTTACAACATATTTGTTGTATTTTCAAATAATTTGTAGGTTTGTATTAACCATAATAAATTCATTTATGAAAAAAGCAATTTATCTATTACTACTTATGTCTTTTTTTTCATGTGAAAAAAAAACAACTTCTTCTGGTAAAAACTGTAGTTCTACACAATGTACAGCAACAGCATCAAGCACAGGTAATCGATGCCAAAACATGACAACTAATTGTGCCGGACTTTGTTATGTACACGACTAAATGATTAAACATGAAAAAGCAAATAATATTAATTATACTTATTATTATAAGTAAATCATTTTTTTCTCAAACAAAAACAGTCACAATTGATGAAAAAGGAATAAAATGGCTTGGAACAACTTTAGTAACATGCAGTAAAAATGCTTCAATAGATATTGAGACAACTGATACTATAGGTCTTTATATTTCTTTTCGTTTTAGAAATGCTAATTACACTCATATCATTGACCCAAGAAGTATCATTTTTAGTAAAAACACAGATTTAGAAGATTTTAAAAAATTTAAGAAGGATTTAAATTCGGCAATTGAAAATATTGATTCCAATGACCCAATAAACTTTAGAGGTATAAATTATGTTATTAATGTTACAGGAAATAAAACTATTTGGCTATATGACTCTAAAAATGGTTATACCGGTTTTTATTTAAAACAAGCTCTTAAATTCCAAGAGTGGGTTAATAGCACAGAACTATAGTGTCTGTTTAAATGGGATTTTATTTACAAACTTCAACTCTGCCTTCAGAAATCAACTTATTATTTTTATCTTTTATAATATAGATAAAAAGGCCACTTGTAAATTTATCGGTTGATAGTAAAATCGTTTTATCTTTAAATTCTTCACTAACTATTAATTTACCGTTTAAGTCTAACAGTTCAACTGTTTTAGCATTAGTATTTTCTGATTTAAATTGGATGTATTCGTTTGCAGGATTAGGAAAAACACTGATTTTGGATTGCAAATCATATTTTTCATTTAACCCAATTGCAGCTGCTTCATCAACCCATAAAATACTTCCAACTTTAGGAGGATTAGGAACCAAAGGATTATTTAACCAAGGTCGAGCGCTTGATAAAAAATAAACATGTAACGAATCAGGAACTGTATTGGATGGGAAAGAATTACTATAAACAAATGATCCATTTGCCATAGTAAATGCACTTGTAGAAGCTGTAATGGGATATCCGGCCGTTGCAATAGTGTCTCTGTTTACACCGTTCCACTTCGTTAAATAGGCCATCATAGCTCCATTATCATTGTTTACAGGAGAATATTTATAATAAAAATCAATTGAATTTAAACGAGTTGTCCAAGGAGTGCCTGATTTTAAAGGAGGTGAAGAAGCTAATGAAACTGTACCTAACATTAATAAACCTACAGTATCCGGAATTGTTCCTGTTGCAGGGTTAGATGCTAATTTTACGGTAGTTATTTTTGCTGAAAATGAGCCTGCATAAGCATCTGCTCCGGTTCCTTTTGTAACAGAAACGGGATTTAAAGTGCTTACTAAAGGTGATGCAAAAACATTAGCGCTTACATATCCAATTGGCCCCTCAGGCTCTAAAAATCCTGCTGAACCCCAGGCTTCCATTCCATTATTAGGGATTTGCGCAAAAAGAATACTTGCACTTGCTAAAGAAACTATAGTAAAAAAATTTTTCATTTTTAAATATTATTTAGTTGATAAATATAGTAAAATTTACACATGCAAAAAACAATCAAAATTTATATCAATTAATTTTAAACAAGCTCTTAATTCTATCTTTTTTTACCGTGTTAACAACTCTGCAAATCTAATTTTATCAAATTTTATTTTCCCTTAGTATTTTTAAGCTTCTATGGCTGAACGTGCAAAAAATAAGTCAGACAAGGAAACTCCCTTGATGAAACAATACAATGAAATTAAATCCAAATATCCGGATGCGATTTTGTTGTTCAGGGTTGGCGATTTTTACGAAACCTTTGGAGAAGATGCAATCAGGGCGTCGAGCATTTTAGGTATAGTTTTAACACGTAGAGCTAACGGCGCTGCTGCATACATTGAGTTGGCAGGTTTTCCTCATCATTCATTGGATGCCTATTTACCTAAGTTAGTAAGAGCTGGTTATCGCGTGGCAGTATGTGATCAGCTGGAAGACCCTAAAATGACCAAAACCATTGTGAAAAGAGGGGTTACAGAATTGGTAACACCGGGACTTTCATTCAACGATAAAGTTTTAGAAAACCGTTCGAATAATTTTTTGGCGTCTATTCATTTTGTAAATGAAAAAGCAGGTATTTCCTTTTTAGATATTTCAACGGGTGAGTTTTTAGTTGCAGAAGGTCCGTTGAATTACATTGAAAAATTAATTCAGAATTTTCAGCCCAATGAAATTTTGGTTCAGAAAAATAAGCGAAGCATATTGCAGGAATTAGTTGGCGAAAAATTTTATTCCTTCGGCCTTGATGACTGGGCATTTACTTACGATTATGGATACGAGCAACTCAACAAACATTTTAATACCAATTCTCTAAAAGGATTTGGTATTGAAGAAATGAAAGATGCTATTGCTTCTTGCGGCGCAGTATTATTTTATTTAAATGAAACCAAGCATGATAAAATAAAACATATTTCATCAATCTCTCGCATCGAAGAAGAAAAATACGTGTGGCTCGATCGTTTCACTATTCGCAATTTGGAATTGTTTCGATCCAATCATGAAAACGGAAAATGTTTGGTGGACATCATCGATCAAACGGTTTCACCAATGGGTTCGCGTTTACTGAAAAGATGGTTGGCACTGCCGTTAAAAGATATTCAACAAATTAATGATCGCTTATCCGGTGTTGAGTTTTTTATTCAGCACACCGATATGAGTGATAGTTTAAAAACTAAAATTTCACTCATTGGTGATCTGGAACGCTTGATATCAAAGGTGGCTGCAGGCAGGGTAAACCCTCGTGAACTCGTTCAGTTGAAACGTTCACTCCATTTAATCGATGAAATAAAAACATTGATTCACGAAAGTGATAATGATACACTCATTTCATTTTCAAAAAAACTAAATGCCTGTGAACCGCTTCGCGACCGACTAGAAAAAGAAATAAAAGAAGATGCTCCGGTTAATGTTTCAAAAGGAAATGTAATTGGCGATGGAGTGAATGTTGAGTTGGATGAATTAAGAGGAATATCAGGTTCAGGCAAAAATTATTTATTGGAATTGCAACAGCGTGAAAGCGAAAAAACAGGAATACCTTCCTTGAAAGTAGCATTCAATAATGTGTTTGGCTATTACCTGGAAGTTACGCATGCACATAAAGATAAAGTTCCGAATGAATGGATACGTAAACAAACACTCACCACTGCTGAGCGTTACATCACACCTGAATTAAAAAATTATGAAGAAAAAATTTTAGGAGCTGAAGAAAAAATTGCAGCCATAGAACTTCGTTTGTATGAAGAACTGGTAAGAGATATGGCTGAATTTATTTTACCTGTTCAGCAGAACGCAAGTGTAATTGCTTATATCGATTGCTTATTATCTTTTTCTTTTTTAGCAAAAAGTCATAACTACATAAAGCCAATTTTAAACGATGGCTTTGCTATCAATATAAAAGAAGGTCGTCATCCGGTGATCGAAAAACAATTGCCCTTAGGTGAAGAGTATGTTTCTAATTCTGTTTATTTAGATAACGATACTCAGCAGTTGATGATGATTACCGGCCCCAACATGTCGGGTAAATCAGCTTTGCTAAGGCAAACTGCATTGATTGTTTTGTTGGCACAAATGGGTTGTTTTGTTCCGGCACAATCTGCTGAAATCGGTATCATTGATAAAATATTTACGCGTGTTGGCGCAAGCGATAATATTTCTTCCGGCGAATCAACCTTTATGGTGGAGATGAATGAAACCGCAAGTATCGTTAATAATTTAAGTAACCGTAGCTTAGTATTGCTTGATGAAATCGGAAGAGGAACATCAACATACGATGGAATTTCAATTGCCTGGGCAATTGCAGAATACATTCATCAACATCCAAAGAATAAAGCAAAAACTTTATTTGCTACTCATTACCACGAGTTGAACGAAATGGCGAATCATTTCAGCAGGATAAAAAACTTTAATGTAAGCGTAAAAGAACAAAACAATAAAATTATTTTTTTACGTAAACTAGCCATGGGTGGCAGCGAACACAGTTTTGGTATACACGTAGCCCGACTGGCCGGAATGCCAAAACAGGTTGTTGATAGGGCTTCTGATATTTTAATAAAACTCGAAAAAAACCACGAAACAGAATTATCTTCTACTTCAACTTCCGAAAAAATGAGTGCAATTACTGAACAATCTCAACTTAGTTTTTTTCAATTAGACGATCCTATTCTCGAACAAATTCGTGATGAAATCATCAACATCGAAATTAATTCATTAACTCCTGTTGAAGCATTAATGAAGTTAAACGAAATTAAAAAAATGATTACCGGGAGGTAGGATTTTGATTTTAGATGGGAAGAATTTACGATTTGACGACTTACAAGTTATTTATTTTAGATTTCTAATTTTAGATGGTAGATTTTTTGTCATGCCGACTATAGGAGGAATCTTTTTTTATAGACCCTTCACTTCGTTCAGGATCACAAAATATATTTACAATTTTGGGATTTACGATTTGTTATTATTGTTAAACAGTTTATTATTTGTTAACTAAAATTTGTGTTTTTTTAAAGTATGATTGTTAAATAATTAGATTACTCAACTATCTTCGTAAACTTAAAAAGTTAAAAGCATATGTCACAAAATACAAACACAAAAAAGAAAAGTAAATTGGGAAAAATTTTAAAATGGACAGGTATCAGCTTCTTGTTGCTGATTGTTCTAATTATTTTACTTCCTTTCATCTTTAAAGATAAAATCATCCAAACCGTAAAAGATGAAGCCAATAAAAATTTAAACGCAAAAGTTGATTTTGGCGATTTTGATATTTCACTAATTTCTTCCTTTCCTGATTTTCGATTTAAAATTAAAGATGTTAAAGTAGTTGGCGTTGCCGATTTTGAGAAAGACACATTAGCATACATCAATGAACTAAGACTTGATCTTAACCTGATGAGTGTAATCAAAGGCGAACAATATAAAATCAAAGAAATTGTTTTGAATCAACCTTACATTTATGGAAAAGTATTAAGTGATGGTAAAGCAAACTGGGACATTGCAAAAGCAGACACTTCTGCAGTTACTCCGGAAGCTACTGACACAGGCGCAACAAAATTTGCCTTAGCACTTAACAAATTAGAAATTACCAACGCTACCATTCGTTACGATGATGCTACAATGTCAATGGTTTCGCGCTTAGACAGTTTTAATTTTTTAATGAAAGGTGATTTTACCCAGGATATTTTCCAAATGGAAATATTGTCTGATATCGCGAAGCTAAATTTCAGTTACGAAAATGTACCATACGCTAAAAACATGAAAGTGGGCATGAAGGTTAATATGGAAATGGATATGCCTAATTTTAAATTTACATTTAAAGAAAATGAATTCAATTTAAATGAGCTTGGTTTAGGTTTAGATGGCTACGTTGCAATGCCGAAAGAAGACATTGATATGGATGTTAAATTCCTTTGTAAACAAACCGAATTCAAATCCTTACTTTCTCTTGTTCCTGCAGTTTATGCAAAAGATTTTGCAAGCATTCAAACCAGCGGTAAACTGGCCTTAAACGGACACGCAAAAGGAATCTACAACGATAAATCTCTTCCGGGATTTGGTGTTCATTTAGAAGTAAAAGATGCAATGTTTAAATATCCATCATTACCTAAATCAGTTAACAACATTCAGATTAATTTAGATGTAAACAACGCTAACGGAAATCCGGATGCAACGGTTATTGACCTAAACAAATTCCATGTTGAAATGGCAGGAAATCCTGTGGACATGGTAATGCATGTGAAAACCCCTGTTAGTGATGCTTCCATTGATGGTATGCTAAAAGGTAAAATTGTTTTGGCAAGCATGAAAGAATTTATTCCTCTTGATAAAGGCGATGAATTAAATGGAACTATCACCATGAATGTAAACATGAATGGAAGAATGTCGATGATAGAGCAGGAAAAATATGATCAGTTTAAAGCAGATGGTTTTGTAGAGATTGAAAAAATGAATTATAAAACAGCAACATTACCTTACGGAGTATTAATTAACGCTATGCGCTTGAACTTCACACCACAGTATGTTGAGCTAGCAAACTTCGATTCTAAAATGGGTAATTCGGATATTAAGGCAAATGGTAAGATAGAAGACTTTATGCAATATGTATTTAAAGATTCGTTAATAAAAGGAAATTTTGCTTTGAATTCTTCTTTCATTGACTTAAACGAATTAATGGGAAGTGCTTCAACTGATACTACAGGTGCAGCAGCGGCCGCTGCTGCAGATACGGTGCCAATGACAGTGATAGAAGTTCCTAAAAACATTGATTTTGTATTGAATTCTAACATCGGAAAAATTTTATACGACAAATTAACCATTACAGACATTGCAGGTGGAATTACAGTTCGTAATGCACGTGTGAGCATGGATAATTTAAAAATGAGTTTGTTAGATGGAAATATGAGTATGTCGGGATATTATGATACTAAAAACACTCGTAAACCAGCAATTAACTTTGATTTAAACATCAATAATTTTGATATTCAAAAATCCTTCGATGCATTTAACACAGTTCAGAAATTAGCACCTGTAAGCAAATATGCAAAAGGAAAATTCTCCACTTCATTAAATGATTTAGTTGGCACACTTAACGAGAAAATGGAACCGGATTTAAATTCATTAACAGGCGGTGGAAATTTAAAAACTGCATCTGTTATTATTGAAGGTTTTGAACCGTTTGTGAAATTGGGCGATGCATTAAAAATGGATAAGCTGAAAAAAACAGAGTTTAAAGATGTAAACGTAAATTATAAATTTAAAGATGGAAGAGTAAATGTAGAACCATTTAAAACCAAAGTAGCTGATGTAAGTGCAGAAATTTCGGGCAGTAGCGGTTTCGATCAAACCATTGATTATAAATGGGATTTAGAAATTCCTGCAAAAGCTTTGGGTTCACAAGCCAATTCTGTTATGCAAGGATTAATGGGTAAAGCAAATGCGTCAACCGGAACAAACCTCTCAGTACCTGATAAAATTAAAGCAACCGCATTAATAGGTGGAACAATTACTAAACCGGTTATTAAAACTGGAATGAAAGATGCGATGAAAGATGTGAAAAACGAATTGATTGATCAGGGTAAACAAATACTGGAAGAAAAAAAACAAGAAGTAATTGCTGATGTAAAAAATAAAGCAGCTGAAGAAGCACAAAAATTATTGGCTGATGCACAAAAACAGGCAGATAAAGTAAAAGAAGAAGCTGCCAAGTTAGCTGATCAAATACGTGTAGAAGGTAATAAGCAAGCGGATGATTTAGCAAATAAAGGAAGTAATTTTATTGAGAAAGCAGCGAATAAAAAATTAGCTGAAAAACTTCGTAAAGAAACCGAGGAGAAAGCACAAAAAGTGCAGAACGAAGGAAATGCCAAAGCCGATAAAATTATGGAAGAGGCTAGAGTTAAAGCCGATAAATTAAAGTAAAACACTTAACTTGTTTACTTAAAAGATTTAAATTGTTTAACCTAATTTTCGCTTGAATTAAATGCGATTAAAATTTAAATTCTTTTACATAAAAGGCTAAAACTAGTTTATAAATTGCTGCAACACTTATGGCATCATTAATTTCACCATTCAAGCACATTTGGTACGCTTCACTGATATGAACTTTTTTTAATTGAAGCAACTCGCTTTCTTCGGGTTCAGCATCTTCAAAACGTAAATTCCTTGCAACATAAATGATCGCAAGTTCATCTGTTGCTGAATTACTCAAATGTAAACGAAGTAGTTCTTCATATTCTTCTGCAATTATTCCGGCTTCTTCTTTCAGCTCTCGTTTTGCAGATTCTATTGGATCAACATCCATTTTACCTCCGCCTTCAATGATTTCCCAGCTGTAGCAGTTAGTAGGATAACGGAATTGTCCCACTAACCAGGTATTATTATTTTCATCTAATGGTACAATACCAATTGCTAAATTTTTAAACTCTACATAACTATATAAAGCAGGTTTACCGGCAGGATTTATAACATCGTGCTTGTGTAATTTTATCCACGCTGATTCATAAATCATTTCTTTATTTAAAGTTTTCCAGGGATTTTTTGTTTCATCAGTCATTTGGCTCATAATTTTTGCTATCAACAATCGACCGTGAATTAAATGATTTTTTTAACGGGCTACACCCTCAATTTTTAGTAATTTCGTATTGTTATTAGTAATGTGTTGTGAATTAATTGCTTGAATGATTAAAAAATTACTTTCATTAATCTTCTTTTTATTTATTTGTCTTTACGCAAAGGCTGATAAATTGTATTGGGTTGGAGGTTTTGGTAATTTTAATGATCCTACTCATTGGTCTTTTACAAGTGGTGGAAACGGCGGAGCAAAAACACCAAACATTACTGATGACGTTTATTTTGATCAAAATTCTTCCATCTCAAACTTTATTGTAAAAATTATAGGTGAAGCAAGGGTTCACGATTTTATTATTTCCGAAAGAATGAATACACTCATTCTTGATGGCTCGTCTTCATCCAGTTTAATCGTTTCAGGTAATTTAAATTTAAAAGGAAACATTAACTGGCAATTGGAAGGTAAATTAAATTTTATTGCAGGCAACCCTTCTACTATTGATTTTGGAAACGTTACTCCCAAGCAAGATGTTGTTTTTAATGGAACATCATATTGGAATTTAATATCGAATTTAATTACCATTAATGAAGCCGGAGTTATTTTAAAAAGAGGAAAACTTATTTTAAGTAATACAGCAATTTCTACAAAAAACTTATTTAAGCAAGGCAATGATGTTTTTGAGGTTGAATTGAATAATGCATTAATTTCCGTTAAAGAAATCGTAAGTACAAATTCAACACTTCATATTATTCAAAATCAATCGCAACTGTTTTTTCCAATTAACAGAAACGGATTTGACCAATTAAACCGCGAGCATTTAGGTAATTTAAAATTAATTGACAACTACGCCACTCAATCCTTACCAGTAACAGTAACTAATATTACCAATTGCGTTTGTAATGGTCAATGTAATGGTACAGCAACAGTTACTTTTTCAGGGGCAGGTGCAGGGCCTTATACAATACAATGGTTGTCTGCAACGCCAAACACATTTAGTAGCGTGGCAGCTAGTCCATTTTCGTGTACGGGTTTATGTGCAAATACTTATGTGGTTCGTGTTATTGGTGCAACCGGAACAATTGTACAAACTGCAAATGTTGTTATTAGTCAGCCCTCACAAATTGTAATTGGTATAACAAATACTGTTGTTCCTTTATGCAACGGAAACTGCAACGGGAAAATTGTTTATTATGTTATTGGTGGAAATCCTGATTACACTGTATCCTGGAATCCTGGTAACATAGTTCATACAGGCCTGCAACAAAGTTTTGATGACTCTATCACTGGTTTATGTTCAAATACCTATACCATCGTCATCAATGATAGTAAAGGTTGCACTGGAACAGATGAGGTGCCATTATTACAGCCAACTCCACTTGTTGCAAACTCAGGTAATACAAACCAACAATGCTTTGGCGAATGTAACTCTTCTGCTTGGCTTGCGCCTTCAGGAGGAACACCATTTGGAGCAACTCAGTCAAATGGAATTAATTATTTAGTTTCCTGGAACGGAAACCCTGCACTAAGTAATGATTCAATAATTAATTTATGTCCAGGGGCAAATACTTATGTTATTACGGATGCTAATAACTGCACATTACCAGGAAGCATTACCATTTCATCCAAAACAGATTTTACTTATACCAAATCTACTCCAAGCAATTTATTGTGTAACGATGTGTGCGATGGTTCTGCTAATATAACAGCAGTATCAGGTGCAACGCCACCCTACACTTTTGCCTGGCTTGGTTCGGGGACACCTTCGTTAACAAACACCGCAACAACATCTACTGCTACAGCTCTTTGTTCTGGAACCTATTCGGTTGTAATTACAGACGCATTAGGTTGCGATGATACAACTACATTTAATTTAACTGCACCTGCAACTTTAGTTGGAACAGTTAGCAAAACAGATGTAAGTTGTGCAGGAGGAAGTAACGGAACTGCAACCGGGTCTCAATCAGGAGGTGCAGGAACAAATTTTAATTATTTATGGTTTAACTCAACTACAAATCCTATAGCAGCAGGCGTTCCATTTTCAACAGCTAGTCCAACAGTTAATAATTTAACAGCTGGGAACTATACGTTGGTCATTGTAGATCAAAATGGCTGTAACGATTCTGTTCCTTTTCAGATTACACAACCATTACCATTTACAGTTACTGCTACACGAACAAACCCAACTTGTTTTGGTTTAAATAATGGTCAGGTTTGTGCATCAACGAGCGGAGGAACAGGAGTAGTTACGTATTCCTTTTTACCTGTAGGCGGAACAGTTTCTTCTAATTGTTACAATTCATTAGTTGCAGGAACTTATACGGTTACATCAACTGATGCAAATGGATGTACAGCAACCATCTCTACAACATTAACTTCACCAACTCAAATTTCTCCTAATATAACAAGAGTTAATCCTACTTGTAGTTCCAACTGTAATGGAACTGCTACATCAGCGCCTTCCGGCGGAAGTGGCTCAGGTTATACGTTTGCTTGGTCTTGTTCTCCAACTACTACCGCATCAATTACAGGACAGTGCGCAGGAGCTTGCACCTTAACCATAACAGATGGTACTGGTTGTACTCAAAACACTACTGTTACTTTTGTTGCTCCAAATCCCTTAACCGCATCCTTAACAGGTTCAGGATTAAATTGCAGCGGAGCAAGTACCGGACAAATTACAAGTTCAGTAAATGGTGGAACACCAAATTACACTTATCTCTGGGCACCAGGAGGTCAAACCACACCCGGCTTATCCAGTGTTCCTGCAGGAACATACACACTTACAGTGCGAGATGCTAATAATTGTACGGCGACTTCAAATACCACTTTAACTTCTCCAACTGCAATAGCAATTACTGCAAGTTCAACTGATCCATTGTGTTTTGGTCAAGCAACGGGAACAATCACTTCTTCTGCAACCGGTGGCACAGCACCTTACACGGCACAATGGTTGCCAACCAATTCAACTAATTTTAATCAAAACAATTTAGCTGCAGGGTCTTACAGTTTAACAGTAACTGATGCTTTTGGTTGTACAGCAAGCCAAACAGTAACTATTAATCAACCCACATCACTTGTTGTAAGTTCTGATTCCACAAGTGCAACTTGTTCAGGTACTTGCAACGGAACAGCAACTGCTAATGTAACCGGAGGAACTTTGCCTTACTCTTATTCGTGGAATTCATCACCTGCACAATCTTTACAAACTGCTACTGCATTATGTGCTGGAAATTTTATAGTAACTGTAACTGACGCTCAAGGTTGTCAAGTTTCAGATTTAGTTATTGTAACGCAACCTACTGCTGTCACTGCTGTTATAAATAATATTACATCAAGTTGCGCTAATGTGTGCACAGGTACAGGACAAATAGTTTGTACAGGTGGCGTTGCGCCATATACTTTTACTGTTGACGGAACATCAATTGGGTCATCAACAAGTTTAACTGCTCTATGCCCTGGTACGCATACAGTGGTTGCTACCGATGCAAATAATTGTTCGTTTACTACAACATTTGTCATTCCTTCATTGATTAACATCACACTTACAACTTCCATTAATCAATTAACTTGTTCTGGCGATTGCAATGGAACTGCAACTGCATCAGTAAGTGGCGCAACCGGAACTCCTAATTTTAATTGGCAACCGATTAATCAAACTACACAAACAGTTACGGGATTATGTGCAGGTGATTATACAGTTACTGTTACAGATGCAAATGGTTGTCAGGCAACATCAAATGTAAGTTTTGTAAATCCACCTGTTTTAGCGGTTACAGATGTTACACTAGACGTTGATTGTGACGGTAACTGTACTGGTTCATCAGTTCTTACACCAACCGGCGGTGTATCTCCTTATACGGTGAGTTGGTCGAATGGAAGCACTGGAGTTTCTATTTCAAATTTATGTATTAGTTCGTATACTGCTACGATTATTGATAATAATGGCTGTACACTAAAAGATACTGTTGAGGTTAGTCAACCCGATATTTTTACAGTTACTTCAGTAACAAATCCGCCAAGCGATTGTATTTCATCTGATGCTTCCATTACTGTAACTCCCATTGGAGGTTCTGGAAGTTTTTCTTATAACTGGTCTCCTGTTGCAGGAAATACAGCAACGCTGAGCGGACTTTCAGCAGGTATATTTACTGTTACCATTACCGATTTAATTTATGGTTGTGATACCATTATCCCATTTACGATAAGTGATCCAACAGGTCCAACCATACAGCTAACAACAATCGATGTTACTTGTAATGGATTAACAAATGGATCTGCAACAACAACTGTTTTAACCAGCAATGGAGCAGCAACAATAACTTACGTTAGTGGTCCAACAGGTTCTTCTCCTTTAACTTATTCTAATTTGAACGAAAACAATTATGTTGTTCAAGTTACAGACGCTTCTAATTGTGCAACTTTTCAAACATTCACCATTTCACAACCTGATGCAATAAATGTAAATCAGGTAATTGAACACGCTTCTTGTAATGGTGTTGCTGATGGCTCTATTGTACTTTCACCAAGCGGAGGAACTCGTCCATTTTCTTACACCATTAATGGTGCGGCTGACGATTCTTCTATGACTAATCTTGCTGCAGGACCTTTTACCATTATATTAACGGATGCAAATTTATGTACATCAACTTCTAATCTTACCATCACAGAACCTACATCATTAAACGCAACTGAATCGCACATCAATGTAAATTGTACAACAGGTTTTGGTTCTGCTACAATTACTGCTACCGGCGGAACGTTGCCTTACACCTACAGTTGGACATCAGGCGCAGGAAATGTACAAACCGTAAATAATTTATTAGCCGGAAATTATACTGCCACAGCTACTGATGCTAATTTGTGTTCGTTCACAGTAGCTGTTGTAATTTCTCAAAACACTGATATTACAAGTGGTTTACAGAAAACAGATAATACTTGTAATAATGGTTGCACAGGTACTGCACAAATTACACCAGCTGGCGGTACAGGAAATTATACCATTGCCTGGAGTCATAATACCTCCATACTATTAAATCAAACTGCTTTGTGTCCGGGAAATTATACAGTTACCGTTTCTGATGATAACGGATGCTCATTAACTGAAAGTTATACTATCGCTGCACCGGCAGTTATAAGTGCAACATCTGTTGAAGTAAATCCAAGTTGTAATGGCAATGCCAATGGCTCAATAACATTAACGCCGAGTGGAGGTACTCCTGGTTATACTTACTCTTGGAGTCCTAACTTAAACACAACAAACGCTGCTACAAGTTTAATAGCAGGTTCTTATACCATTCAAATTACAGATGCAAATACGTGTTCAAATTCTATAATTGTTGATTTGGAAGAACCTGATGGATTAACTGTTAACGCAACACCAACATCTCCAAGTTGTTTTGGCTTGTGCGATGGTTCAATTACTTCATCGCCATTGGGCGGAACATCACCGTTTACTTTTTCCTGGAATAATGATGCAACATTAGGTGCGACAAATTCTATTACAAATTTATGCGCAGCAGATTATTCAGTTCGTGTTACGGATGCGAATGGTTGTAAAGATTCTATTCAATTAACATTAACAGAACCTTTACCTGTTAGCTTAAGTGCTTCAACAGGCGCAGCAATCTGTAACGCAGTTCCTTGTAATGGTTCAATTACTATTAATTCTATTGTTGGGAATTCAGTGTTGTGGTTAAATGCTACCATTCCAAATTATACCGGCTTATCCTTAAATGATCTTTGTGCAGGAACATACTCCATACAAGTGCAAGACGCAAATGCATGTAAGGATACAGTTGCTGTTGAGGTGAGTAATTCTGATGGTCCTTTAGTAAATGTTGATTCCACAGATGTTACTTGTAATGATTTATGTAATGGTTCATTAACCGTTGTTCAAATTAGTGGAAATGCTCCATTTACTTATTCATGGATAGATCCAACATTAGGAACTGATAGCATTGCTACTAATTTATGTGCAGGTAATTATGTTTCAGAAGTAACAGATGTAAATGGTTGCATCACCATTTCTTCTATTTCAGTAAATGAACCTTCACCATTAGATGACCAAGAACTTATTACAAATGCTTTTTGTAATGGAGTGAATGATGGAAGTATAGTTTTAAATCCAACGGGGGGAACCGGCACACTTCATTATTCGTGGAGTAATAATCCAACATTAGATTCTCCTTCCAATCTTAATCTTGCCCCCGGAATTTATTCTGTTACCATCACTGATGATTTAGCTTGTTCGTATCCATTTACTTATACTGTTGGTTCTAACACCAATATGTTCTATCAATTAACAACAACACAAGTAACTTGTTCATCTCTTTGCGATGGTAGTGCAGAAATAAATTCCATTAGCGGAGGAATTGCGCCTTATACCATTAATTGGAGTCACGGGGTAAATGGACAAACAGCTAGTAATTTGTGTGCCGGTGATTATACAGTTACGATCACAGACAATAATGGATGTATTCAAAACATAGATACTACTATTGCAGAACCATTGCCTTTACTTGCAAATGAAACTATTACCAATACTACTTGTGGCGAATGTCAGGGTTCAATTGTGCTTGCGCCAAGCGGAGGAAATGGAACTTATACTTATGTGTGGGCAAATGGTCAAACTTCATCAACACTTACAAACTTATGCGCAGGTGTTTATGGTGTTGATGTTACAGATGCACTAGGTTGTTTGAATCAATTAACTCTGTCTGTAAATAACACTGACGGACCTGTTGTTTCCGTAAACAAAACAGATGTTCTTTGTTCTGGGCAATGCACAGGCTCTGCTTCTGCAACACTTTCTGGAGGAACTGCACCATTTACTTATAATTGGATTGGGATTAATCAGTTCTCAAATTCGGTTTCTAATTTATGTGCAGGAAATTATATATTGCAAGTTTTAGATGCAAACAATTGTTTAGTAAATGAAAATGTTCAAATCACTGAAACTTCTGTAATTGATGATAATGCTGTAATTACTCCAACTTCCTGCGGTTCTTCAAATGGCGCAGTAACTATTTCTCCGTCAGGAGGAGCTGCTCCTTACACTTTATCTTGGTCTAATTCGTTGCCTGCACAACTAACTCAAACAAATCTCGCTGCAGGTTTATACTCAGTTGATATTACCGATGCAAACTCGTGTAGCGAAACTTTTTTCATAACACTTAATAGTGATAACGGACCAACAGTTAGTATTACAACATCTTCTGTTACATGTAACGCAAATGCAGATGGTTCAGCAACATTAAATATCAGTGGACCAAATCCGCCATTCAATGTATTATGGAGTAATAGTTCAACAGTTAATCCTACTTTGACTGGCTTAGTTGCAAATCAATACGCAGTAACGGTAACTGATGCAAACTCTTGTGTTACAGTAACTACTTTTACAATAGATGAACCTACTTTACTTTCATTATCATTTAACAATATCGTTGAACCTTCTTGTTCTGAGGTTTGTAATGGTTCTCTTAGTGCTTTTGCTGTTGGAGGAACATTGCCTTATTCTTACTTATGGAATGCTGGTAATCAAACTACTTCAAGCATTAGTAATTTATGTGAAGGCGAATATGTTTTAATTGCAACCGACGCCAACGGCTGTCAAATTACCCAAACCACACAAGTAACAGCAGGGGATAATCCGTTTACGATAGATACAACAATTGTATCACCAACCTGTAACCTATGCGATGGAACGATTGATTTAAGCGTAACAGGCGGAGTAAGTCCGTA
>Ga0172373_10002787_pt1 | contig 26432 bp, 23 predicted proteins | sample Lak10m_2_FD_114546 | JGI IMG/M metagenome (GOLD analysis project Ga0172373, IMG submission 114546) | Freshwater microbial communities from Kabuno Bay, South-Kivu, Congo - kab_092012_10m | ecosystem: Environmental > Aquatic > Freshwater > Lake | place: Democratic Republic of the Congo...
ATCCCACCAAAGAATTATCTGAAAAAAATATTACAAAAGTAAAAAAGATTAAGAAAGGAAATATTTATTCAGTAATATTGAATTCTATGATTGTATTTTTTTCTTCAAAATCAAATAAAATTTTTAAAAAAAATTTTTCCAAAATTAATATTAATTACAGTTATTTATTAAATTTTTTATATACTCTTGATATTATTGAATATTTTAATAATGATGAATATTATTTAATTCATAAATTATTTTATTCAAGTGGATTTAATTCGGGTATGTTACTTTATCAAATCAAATTGAAACATAAATCACGATTTACATTACCGAATTTTAGATATAAAACAAAAAATATTTTATCATCTTCGACTAAATTCTTTGGCGTTGAGTATTTATTTCATAATAAATTGAAAAAAAATATTAAAATTCAAGAATCTTTTAATGATTTCAAACTTTTTTCAATTTATGTAAGAATTATAAATTCTTATACGATTGTTAAAATAGAAAATATTTGGTATATTTTTGATGAAAATATAGGATATACAATTATTCCCTTTACCAAAAGTGAAAATTTTATTATTTTTAAACCAATTCAATTAAATAAATTGAATTTTTCATTTGATAAAATTGAAGAATGTATTATTTTTTATTTAAGAGATGGTTCACGAATTCCACAAAGAAATTTTATTAAAGAAATTAATAGGTTAAAATTTTTATTGAAACCTATTAAATATAAAGATGATTTCGAAAATATTGAATGCGATTGCAATAAAAATTTTGGATGGCAGCAATATTCTAGTCCGGGTTGCCCCGGCATCTGTTGGTTTGATTCCGGAATGTTGGCGATATTTATTCCGATGAAACTTAGAAAAATATTTTTAAAACCAGTAAGTGAACATTTTAACATTCCGCAAGGATATTTATTTCCTTGTGCTGAACTTTATAATAGATCATATAAAAAACAATTTATTAAAGATTTGGTTAATTTTAATGTAGCAGAAGGCGGAAATCATTTTTATAGAATAATAACGGTATTTTTTTCGATATTGGATGATATTAAAAATATACCAATATATGAGCAACTTTCATATAATACATTTGCTCATATCTTTTTCTTAAAAAAAGATCGTTATAAAGGTAATAATAAATTTAAATTTAATAAAATAATTTATTTAAAAGATTTTAATTTGAAATATAATTTTTTTATAATATCTCAATCTGGTTATTTCAGACCTCCCAAAGAAAATTTATTTGGATTTCAATTACAATCTATTGTTTTGGGATTTTCTTTTGGAGAGGATTATGAAGATCTTCATGCCGCTTCATTTATTAAATGTAAACAAGGTTGGTTTTTTTATGATGATAATTTAGCTTTAGATGATCAAAATATGATAAAATTAAAATATTCAATTAAAGATGGATATTTAATATTTAAACCAATCAAATATAGATATATTTCATTTTATGATTATGATGTTTATTATAATATTGATTTAGATATATCAAAAACGTATGATAGAGTATATATTTATGCAAAATAAAAAAATAAAATTTTAAAATTGTAATTTATTTTAAAAAATGTCTATAAATTCAAAACAAACAGAATTATCTAAAAATGATCTAAAGTGGAAAAATACTATACATTTCTCACGGATAATAAATTCAATGATAGTATTTTTTTCTTCAAAATCAAATAAATTTTTAAAAAATAATTTTTCAAAATACGAACTTAATTATAAATATATAATAAAATTTGCAAATGATTTTAATTTTATAAAATATATTTATAATATAATTTGTTCAAATGATTTTAATTCGGGAATAACACTTTATCATCAAAATATAAAAAACAATGTTTTAAAATTTAAATTACCAAAATTTAAAACATTTGGAAACGAAGAAAAAGATATTATTTTATCGCCTTCAACTAAATTCTTTGGTGTTGAATATTTATTTCATAAAAAATTTAAAAATAATATTAAAATTCAAGAATCTTTTAATGATTTCAAACTTTTTTCAATTTATGTAGAAATTGAAAAATATTATTCAATTATTAAAATCAAAAATATTTGGTATATTTTTGACGAAAGAATAGGATATACAATTATTCCATTCACTATTAGTAAAAATTTTATTATTTTCGAACCGATTCAATTAAATGATTCGATTTTTTCATTCGATAAAATAAAATATGTTATTATTTTTTATTTAAGAAATGGTTCGCGAATTCCACAAACAAAAATTATTAAAGAAATTAATAATTTAGATTTATTACTAAAACCTATTAAATATAAAGATGATTTCGAAAATATTGAATGTGATTGCAATAGAAGTTTAGGTTGGTTGCAACATAATAGTCCAGATTATCCTGGAAGTTATTGGTTTGATGCCGGAATGTTGGCGATATTTATTCCGATAAAACTTAGAAAAATATTTTTAAAACCGGCAAGTGAAAAATTTAAAATTCCTCAAGAATATTTATTTCCTTGTGATGAATTTTATAATATATCGGCTAAAAATCAATTAATCGAAAATTTAATTGATTTTGATGTAAATTTAGAAACATCTTATCTTTTAACAATTCCAATAATATTTTTTTCTGCTTTAGATGATATTAAAAAAATACCATTATATAATCAAATAGATAAAAATATATTTTATAAATTAAGTCCCAAAAAATCTAAAATTTTTTTTCATCGTAGTTCAAGAAAAATATATTATAAAGATTTTAATTTAAAATATAATTTTTTTATAATATCTCAAGTTGGATATTTTCAAAATCCGAAAGAAAATTTATTTGATTTTCAACTACAATCTATTATAATAAATTTTGTTGATGATAATAAAAATCATGCAGTTTCATTTATTAAATGTAAACAGGGCTGGTTTCTTTATGATAATGATTTGGCTTTAAATAACCAGGATATGATTAAATTAAAATATTCAATTAAAAATGGTTATTTGATATTTAAACCATTCGTATCGTTTATTGAATTCAATTCATCCCAAATAGTAAATAAAATAATCAATGTAGATTTATTTAAAGCTTCGGAGAGAAATTATTTATATGCTAAATAAAAATTTTAATAAATAAAATTTAATAAAAAATGTCATCAACATTAAATTATGATTCTAAAAAATTAATAGTTTCAGAAATAATAAATTCACTGATTGTATTATTTATACCAAATTCAAGAATACTGTTTGAAGATTTTATTGCCAAACATAAAATAAAAACAGATGAACTTAGTTTAGAACATCATTATTTTCCGGAAATGATGAAATTATATTCAAAATTCAAATCATTTCCGGGAAATAATTTTATTCAAAAAATATTTTATTCTATTGGACCAGTTTCTTATATTTCATATTTTGAAATAAAAGTAGATAACCCCGGAGAATCTGAATTAGAAAGAATAAATAACGAACCAGATTTAATCATAACACCGGACACAATATTATTCGGCTTCGAATATAAATTTAGTAATAATTTATTAAAAAATATTACAATTCTAGATACATTTGGAAATTTTAAACTTAATTCAATTTATGCAATTATTGACAAACCGATTTCCTTCATCAAATATCAAAATATCTGGTACCTATTTGATGAGCGATTTGGATATATAATTATTCCGACCACGGTAGTGAATCAAACAATTGTTTTCGAGCCATTAAAAATTGGTAATTTGATTTTTTCAATGAACTTAATCAAAGAATGTGTTTTTTTTTATCTAAAAGAAAACAAATTAAGTAATAAATTATCTAGCTTAGTTTTTACTAAAAACCCCACTATTAAAGATTATTCTGTATTAAATACAGAATGTGATTGTACAAAAAATATTGGATGGAAACAACTTAGTGGGCAATTTTGTAAGTCGGCAGGTGTTTGTTGGTTTGACGCCAGCATGATGGCGTTATTAATTCCGTTAAAACTTAGAAAAATATTTTTAGATAAAGTTCATAAAAAATTTGATATTCCAAAAGATAAATTATTTCCTTGTTACGAAAATTATAATGAAAAAAATAAGGGAAAATTTATTAAAAAACTTACCAATGTCGATATTGACAAAGATTTATCTACTATTTTTAAGATGCCGTTGATTTTTTTTTCGGCATTAGATCATCTTGATAAAATACCATTTTATTTGACTAAATCAAAAAATGAATTTATGAAAATTTTTGTTAATCCTAATTATTTTGTAAATGATCCGAAATATAAGTATTCTTATAAAATACTCAATGAAAACCAATTAAATTTATCCTATAAATTTTTTATGATTCATTCAAATAGCTATTTTGAATATCCAAAAGAAAAAATATCAAATTTTTCTTTGCAGTCAATTACATTTGCAACTTTCATCGATGATGATATCAAACAACCACATTTGACCGCGTTTATTAAATGTAAACAAGGTTGGTTTCTTTATGATAATGTTTTGGCTATGTTAAATAAAAATATGATTCCATTAAACGTCTTATCTAAAAATGGATATTTGATCTTTAAACAAAGTAATTATACCATGGAATTTTCAAATAAAACAATATCTAAGATGAATGGTGATTTATCAAAATCATATGAAAGAATTTATTATTATGCAAAATAATTTAAATAATTTTTAAATTATTTTGCATAATAATTTAAGTATTTAAAAAATGAATATAAATATTAAACTACCCAAGATACCTGAATATATTAACTTCAATAAAAAAGACAAAATAATAATTTTACTTTCAGAAATAATAAATTCAATGATTGTATTATTTGTCCCAGATTCAAAAAAATTATTTAAAAAATTTATTTTAACTCATAAATTAAAATTAGATTATAAAAATACAAATTATAATGATTTAATTAGTATTTATTTAAGATTTTTGTCATTACCAGGAAATAATTTTATTCAAAAAATATTATATTCTCTTGGACCTGATTCTAGTATTTCGTATTATTATGTTAAAATAAAAATAAATTTTACCGAAATTTCTCAATTTAAATTAAGTAATTTAAAAGAATTAGGCGTTGAACCAAAAGATATAATTTTGTCGTCTTCTACATCATTATTTGGCATAGAATATGTATTTGATGATTTTAATTTTAAAAAAAATATTAAAATACAAGAAACGTTTAAAAATTTTAAACTAAATTCAATTTATTTAAAAATTAAAAAATACTATTCAATTATTAAAATAGAAAATATTTGGTATATTTTTGACGATGAAATAGGATTAAAGTTAATTCCATTTACGATAACAAAAAATATTATCGTTTTTGGATCAGTGCAATTAAAAAATTTATTTTTTACATTTGATAAAATTGAAAATTGTATTATTTTTTATTTAAAAGATACTTCTTCAATTTTATCAAATGTAAATACTTCTTCAATTTTATCAAATGAAAAAAATATTATTCCCAAAAAAGAAATTCAAAAATCCGAAAAAAAAATAAAAATTTTTAAAAATAAAGATGGTGATTTAATCTTAAATACAGAATGCGATTGCACAAAAGATTTAGGATGGCGACAACTTAGTGGGCAATTTTGTATGTCTCATGGTATTTGTTGGTTTGATGCCGGCATGATGGCATTATTAATTCCAATAAAATTAAGAAAAATATTTTTAGATAAATTTCATGAAAAATATCATATCCCCAAAGATAAATTATTTCCTTGTGTTGAACATTTCGATACTCCTGATAAAGAAACATTTGTAAAAACTTTAACGACTATTGATACAAAAAAACAATCTTCAACTACATATACAGTCCCTAGAGTTTTATTTTCAGCTTTGGATATCGACCATAATAAAATACCATTATATTTGTTAAAAGACAAAGACGATTTTAATAAAATTAAATTTGACTCAAATATTTTTTCAAATGATTTAAAATATTATTATAGTCGTATAAATGGATACAAAGACTTTGATTTATCATATAACTTTTTTTTAATCTCTTTAAAGCGAGGATATTTTGAACATCCTAAAAATAGTTTACTTGGATTTTGTTTACAATCTATTTTAATAGCTTTCAATTTACGAAACGATCCCAAAAAAAAACATGCTATTGCATTTATTAAATGCAAAAATGGTTGGTATTTATATGATGATAATTTACCAGTAAGAAATAAAAATATGGTTAAATTAAATGTTTCAAAAAATAACGGTTGTTTAATTTTTGATTCTGTACAATATGTATATAATAAAGTTGATTACATAAACGTTGATTTATTCAACACTAATAGTTTAATTTATTGTTATGCAAAATAAATTATTGTTGGTTACATTCATTAATAAATTCAGATTTTTCTTCTTGTTTGTTTAAAACATCAATTTTATTTTTAAAATATTGTATTTCTAAAAAAGTAAAATTATTTTCTTTTTTGTTTAAATAATTAATTATTTTTTCTTCGTTAACTTTAATATTGTTAAAATTTATTAAAAAATTAATAAATAATTTTCCTTTTTTTAATCCATAACCTGATAATATATATATATCACCATGTCTTATAAAATTATTATTTTTTATATAAATTTCTTTATTATTTATAAATTTAATTTTTTTTCGCAATCTTAAAGATTCTTCGATATTAATTTCAAGATCCATAATTAAATTTTCACAAGATCTTTTAAAAAATAAATGTTCTTTATCTTTTATTTGAATTATTAAATCTTCGCCAAAATCACCTAAATCGGGAATCACTAAATTTAATTTATTTGTGTAAGATAAATTATTATAATAATACTTTAAATTTATATTTTCATTTATAATGTTATATCCTTTATCATCACAATTTTTACAATTTCCAGATATATTTTTACCATTTTGACATTTGCATTTTACTTGTTGTGGTATTTTAAATATACCATGAATTAAATGAATTGTAATAATTCCTAAACCTTTACACTGTTTACAAATTTTTACTGTTAATGTACAATTAGAACAATATTTTTTTCTTTCGAAATTAATATTTTTGTCAATTTCATTGTATAAGTCTTCGAGGGACATTTCTATTTTTATAATTTTTGGATTATGGATATTTGTTTTCATTTTTTCTTTTCCAAAAATATCATATTGTCTTCTTTTATTTTCATCTCCTAAAATTGTAAATGCTTCGTTAATTATTTTAAATTTTTCGAGTTTTTCTGTATTATTTGGATTTTTATCAGGATGGTTAATTAAAGCTAATTTTTTGTAAGATTTTTTAATTTCATGTAAAGTTGCATCTTTATTGACTTCTAAAATTTCATAATAATTCATTTTTATTTTATTTAATATTAAATAATATTTTTTTCAATGAAAAAAATATAAAATATTTTTTAATTACATTTTTTGATCATTTCACGAGACCTTTTACAATATTTAATTTCTTCTTCTAATTTTTCAATTTGTTTTTCATAATAATATTTTTTTATTTGAATATCTCTTTTATTAGTCATTTTTTCAATTTCATTTGCTAATCTTGTTTTTATTTTAGTGATTTCATATTTTTTTTCTTCTTGTCGTTTTTTACAAACGTCATCATTATAACAATTCATTTTTACTTTTTTGTGAAAAAATAATTTTTTAAAAATAAAATTATATTTAGTTTTAGCAAATAAAAAAATAATCAATATTATTAAAAATTTTTTTAAAAAAAAAATTTTATATTATAACTTTATTACTGTAATTTTCATAATATTTAATTTTTATTTTAGATAATAAAAATGAATTTAGAAAAATTGAATTATGTAATTATTAATGGAAAAAATATAAAAAATTTTTCAGAAAAAAAAACTAATTCAATTGAATTAAATACAATACCAAATGAAGAAGAATTAAAACATGAAAAAGTAACATTTGAATTGGGAAAAATAATTGCTCGAGAAAGAAATTTAAAAAAAATAACTCAAAAAGAATTCGCCATAAAGATTAATGAAAATTTTCATATCATAAATGATTACGAAAGTGGAAAGGCAATTCCAAATAAAAATATTTTATTAAAAATGGAAAAAATTTTAGAAATTAAATTAATAGGTAAAGATATAGGTTCACGAATAAAAAAAAAATAAAAAATGATTTGTACAATGTACAAATAATTATTTGGAAAAATTATTTTCCGCCTCGTAATCGCAATACTAAATGTAATGTCGATTCTTTTTGTATATTATAATCGCTTAATGTTCGGTTATCTTCTAATTGTTTACCAGCATAAATAAGTCTTTGTTGATCCGGAGGGATTCCTTCTTTATCTTGAATTTTTGTTTTTATAACACTTATTTCATCACTTGCTTCAACTTCTAAAGTTATCGTTTTTCCTGTTAATGTTTTAACGAAAATTTGCATTTTTTAATAAATAATTAATTAGATTTTTTATTAAAAAAACGTTTGTTTATTTTTTGAATTTTTTTTGAATTTTTTAAAAAATTTTTAACTTTGTTAAAAATTTATTTAAATAATCTCATAATTTTTATGTCTGCAAAATGGACATGTTTTGTTCCAATTTTTATAACATTTTATATGTAAAGGTTGTCGACAACAATAAGTTTTATTATAAGTATTTTCTTCTAAACAAATGCAACATATAATATTATTTTTAATAATATTATCTTGTAATTGAATTGTTGGTGATAATAAATCAGAAAAAATAATTATTTTTTTCGCTGACATTAAATTCAATTTAAATTCATTTGTATATGTTTCCCATTGTTTAGTTGCGATTTGTTTATTTGTAAAATCTATTTGTAAAATATTTGTTATAATTAATAAATTTGGAATTTTTGGTGTTATTATTTCGAAATAATTTAATGGTAAAACTATATATTCATTACAAAAATAATAAACTAAAATTTTTTCAATAATATGTTCTAAATTGTTCATTTTTATCTTTTACAATTATCAAAAAATTAATTGGAATTTGTAAAGTAAATTGACATTTAAAATTATTTAATATAGGAAATTTTTTTTTTAATTCTTTATTATAAAAATATCCTTTTTCGTTTACACTTATTATATAAATTTTTTTATAATCGAAAGTCGCAAAATAATTATTTTCGTATTTATAAATAATATATTTATCGCCACCTGTTCGATCGTAAAAATATTTAATATTTTCATCAGATAAAAATGGAATTTTTTGTGCCATTTGAAGATTTTATTTATACAACAATACAAAAAAAAGAATTTGCCGAAATTTTAAAAAAGGAGAAAACATCTCTGACAATAAAAAATATTTATACAGATTATTTTTTAAAAAATAAATTTGATGCATTTATTGGTAAAAATATTTCAGTAAAAAATTATTCTAAAATTATTGATTATTATTATATTATTTTTATTAATTCAAAATATATCGAAATTTACTTTTTATCTAATGCTATTTTTAACTGTTATACTAAACTAATGTCTAAAGATTATATAAATGTTTTAATAACAAATATTATTTATAAAGTTATAAACAAAATGACTAAAGATGAATTAAAAGATATACAAAATATTAATTTTTATTCGATTCCTGAATTAAACAAAGATGACTTTAAAGAAATAACTATTGATGTATTATTAAATAAATCAATACCTGAATTAGAAGAAAAATATCAATTAAAATATAAGGAATATATTCGAAAAAAAGAATATTATATAAAAAAATATAGAAATTTAAATCATGAAATTTTCATTGAATTAAATAAAAAAATGATTTTATAATAAAGTTACTTCATGATTTAATAAAATATTATTGGGAAATAAATGTATTTTATTGTTTTCGTCTATTAAAATTGATCTTATAAATTCAATTTTTTTAAATTTATAAATTTTATCATTTATTTTAATAAATGTATTTTCTTTAATAAAAGGAAAAGTTAAAAGATATAAAGATGCACCAAAATTAGCAATTAAATCTTTAAAAACGTATGCGATAAGTATAATTAATGTAATATCAATAATAATATTTGTTAATTTAATAAAAAAAATTAAAAAAATACTAAACAAGTAAAATGAGATAAATTTTAAAATATGATTTTTATCAATGTTTTTTTTATACATTAATATTATAAAAATAAATCCAAATAAAATAAACGATAAATAAACTATCATTTTTTTATATCATATTTTCGACAAAGTCGAAAATTTTTTTTCTTTTTTTAGCATTTTTAAGACTTTGTCTTTGCTAATATTTACAATTGTGCATTTTTTAAATTTAAAAATGTATTTACAATATTTACAATATTTTACAGTATTTTACAAATAATACATATTTACAATATTTTACAGTATTTTACAAATAATACATATTTACAATATTTTACAAATAATACATATTTACAATATTTAAAGGTATTTTACGAATAATACATATTTACAATATTTAAAGGTATTTTACGAATAATACATATTTACAATATTTAAAGGTATTTTTGCAATTTCTCTCATTTTTAATTTTTGAGACGTTTGATAATTAGAGAGATCAGATAGTTGTATTCTTGATCAATTTTCGACAATCTGAACGTGTAGTTTGAATAACAATCATTTTGTCTTTTTTCCGTTTCATTTTTGTCATGGTTGAATTGTTCATAGTTAGCGTTTGGATTGATCAATCTGATCAGTTCATGGTGTCTGATCAGATTGTTGATTTCCATTTGAAATGCTAATTTTTTCATTGTGATCTCATCAATGAGGTTGGATTTAACTTTTTTGCAATTTTCGACTTTGTTGATCAACAAATTGAAATCGGCAATCGCACGATATCGTTCTTCGGCCATTCCAACGTTTTTTGAATCAAATTCTCTGAAAAGATCTTTTTGACCAAATTTCTCATTGATTTTTTCAACCAATTGAACAATGGTTGAATCATCCATAAGAGATTTTGGAATCCTGATTAATTCGGCAGAATTTTTAATTTCATTAACGAATTTGTCGAAACGAAATGTTTGCGATCCAATTTCCAAATTTCTTGAATTTTGGCCATAATGCATTTGATTCGGTCCGGATTGGGGAACAAATGTAATTTGATTCGATCCAGATTGGGGAACAAATTGCATTTGATTCGATCCAGATTGGGGAACAAATTGCATTTGATTCGATCCGAATTGGGGAACAAATGTAATTTGATTCGATCCGAATTGGGGAACAAATGTAATTTGATTCGATCCAGATTGGGAAACAAATTGCATTTGATTCGATCCGGTTTGGGGAACAAATTGCATTTGATTCGGTCCGGTTTGGGGAACAAATTGCATTTGATTCGGTCCGGTTTGGGGAACAAATTGCATTTGATTCGGTCCGGTTTGGGAAACAAATTGCATTTGATTCGGTCCGGATTGGGGAACAAATAGCATTTGATTCGATCCGGATTGGGGAACAAATTGCATTTGATTCGGATCGGATTGAGAAACGAATTGCATTTGATTCGATCCAGATTGGGAAACAAATTGCATTTGATTCGATCCGGTTTGGGAAACAAATTGCATTTGACTCGGTCCAGATTGGGAAACAAATTGCATTTGATTCGGTTCGGATTGATTGAAATTTTGATTGATTTCAGAATTTTGTTCAATTTTAGCATCTGAAGACGCCAACACGGGAAATTCCGAAACCGAACTTGTTTCGGGAATATTTTGTTTAGAAACAAGTCTGGAATCAGGCGTTTGTGTCAGTTCCAAATTCGGTTCTGGATTGTATCTTGGAGGCGGACGCGAAAAATCATGATTCTCTTGATTTTTTCGTTTTTCTTGCCTTTGACGAAAAAATTCATCAATAATTTTTTCGTTATAAAACAACTCTTCGCCTTTTTTGGGCGAAGGGAAAAATCTTAAATTTTCCTCAAAGTAGATGAGAAATCTATTGATTTCTTTTTGTGCTTTTTCTTTTCCCTTCAAAATTTCGGAGAAGAGCTGTTTCTTTTCTTCAACATAATCTGGGTGTCCGACTGGATACTTCAAAGTTTTTATCAATAATTTCTCTTCAATGTCCTGTTGGATTGGTGAAGAATTGGGAATTGAATAAAATTTGGCTTTTTTCGCATTTACCGGAGGCTGGATTGGAGATTGATTAACTGGCATTTTGTCGATTTCAAACTCAATTGAATCCTCCAAAGTTTGCGCGGGAGTCGATGATCTCGAATCTGCTTGTTCGATAAGAGAAACTAAGTAAATTGGCAAAACACAACAATTTTCATCAGATTCTTTATTCATTTTTCATGAACTTAATTTGAATAATTTTCTTAAAAAAAAAATTTTACATTATCAAAAAATATAATATTTTTAACACAAATTTGTTCTAAAATGTAGTTTATTTTCAACAAAGTTGAAAATAATATATTAATTAACAATAACATCCTTCAATAGTTATATACTGAATAATGTTAATAATGTAAAATAATAATAGTCTTATGGGGTAAGTTATACAGAAAAAAATAATTAAACATAAATTTAAACAATGAATTAACACCGATTCTAATAAAATTAATAATGAAATAAAAAATATTATTAGAATACACATTATTGGAACAAATAAATAATTAAAAAAAACAATTGTTAAAAATGAAAAAAATATTATCAAATTTATAAAAGCAATAGGAAAATAAATTGTTAGCATAATTATAATAAAAAAACAAATATTAAAACTTATTAATTTTATAATCATAACAATTAAATTTATAAAACAAATAAACAACATAATAATAAAATTAAAAAATAAACATTTTCTATTTTTTATTTTTTGAACTTCATTGTTAAAAATTGATGGATTTATAATTTTAATATTAAAATATTTTATAATTATAAAAATATTTTTAAAAAAAGAAAAATCATCTAATTCTTCAGTTGATTCTATTTTTTCTTCAGCTGATTCTATTTGTTCTTCAACTTGTGGTAAATTAATAAAAATTGTTTTTTTTTTATCATTTTCATCATCAGATGAATTTATAAATTTAGCGAGTGTCTCCAAACCAATTTTTTCAGTTTTATCAAATTCAATTTTTTCATTTTTTGTATGTTGTTTTATTTTTGAAATACATTCTCTTTTTAAAAAAAATTTTATTTCATCTAAATTTTTTAAAAATGATTTTTTAAAACATGTATTATGTTGAATTTTATATATAGTTTTTTGAAAAAAACATATAGTTTTTTTTATTAATTCTAATTTAAATGCACATTTCACAAATAATGAAAAAATTTTATTATCTAAATCCAATAACAAATTCCAAACAACTTGTAAATTAACATTTAAACAACTCAACAATAAAATATTAAAACTTTGAATCCAATTAGGATTCTTGATATCTGTTTTAAAATATTTGTACATTTTTAAACATTTATAATTTTAAAAAATATAAAAAAAAAATTTATAAACCATAATTTTTTTTATATATTTTTAAAATATTTTATGAAATATTTTATTTATAAATTCTTTTTAATTTATAAAATATTTTATAAATTTAAATTTCTATTATTTTAAAAAGAAATTTTAATTATTGATTATCGAATAATCAATTATTTTTTAAGAAATTAACAAATATTAGCGAATTTTTTTGTTTGAAATTCAAGAGCTTCCAATATTTTCGAATCAATTTTAGGTCGAAAATGCTGTACAAGTTCAGCGACATCACAAAGACAGAATAAAGCAAAATTCTCACATTTTTCAAAACCAAACTTTATCATTTTTTCAAACACAAATTCATCTGTATTTTTATTTATGTTAATAATTGGTTTAGATATTCCAAATAATTTTAACATTTTGATTAAAATATCATTTGGCCAACGATTAATAAGATGTGAAATATCAATACTTGTAACATATGCTTTATTTTTGATATCAATGATGTGTATTATATCTTCATTTTCAGATAACTTAATCTGATGAATAAATATCTTAGCATTTTTATCAGAAGAAATGTTGAAATGTTTATTTTTTTCAATCAATGGATCTGTATATTTTTCATCTATTTTTTGAATAAATTCAAATTTATTTATAACTTTCTCTGGAATAGATGAGTTTGGTAAATTGGTATCTTTACCAATAGATGTCAAATAAGTTGAAAATTTTATGGTAATAGCATAGTTTTGTAAATCATTTCTTCTATGAGGTCTAAATTCTGGACGAATTGATTTTGGATGTACATAACACTTATCATTTTCATTCAATAAAAAAATAAGTTCTTTACCATAAAAATATTTAACTTTAAAAACATTACGAAAATAAATAATTAATTCAATTGTTGAATTATAACCATATTTTTTAGAATCAAGTTTATTATGAAATCGTTTTTCAAATAGTAATTCAAGATCTCGAGGTTCAATTCCTTGACGATTTTCTGAAATAATTGAAATAAGATTTGTAAGCAAATCTGGCATGTTTGTTAACGATATTTGATATTGTATCCATTTATCTTCTTGAAGGGTTTTTTTTGTTTCTTCACTTTCACTTGATGCTTTTGTAATTTGATTTTCTACCATTTTTGCAATATGAGCATCTTTTTCTTCAGCTTTTGCTTTTACTACAATCTTTCCCGTAATAAGATGCTCAATATTAAAAGCTTCAGGCATTGAATTCAAATAACTAATAATATCATTGAATCCACATGCTTTATAAGGAATAAATTTATTTTCCATCAAAAAAAAATTTTTTTGTAAATCTTTTATTATTAAACCATTTTTATGAGGCATTAAAATTGATTTAACTAATTTTTTTGTAATTTCCAAATTATTTTCGATTGAATTCATGGTTGTTATTTTTAATCTATTTTTACATTATAGATTTTTTAAAAATTAAATTTTTATTATTTAAAAATTTAATTTTTATTATTTAAAATAATAAAAAATGTTAATTATTAATAATTTATTAAATTCTAAATTGGATAATGAAAATATCTATTTAGTCGGGTTTCGTGGACGAGGAATTGTCTCAAATTTAATTAAATTTGTAGAGCATTTATTCTTTGCTTATTCGGAATATACTCATATTGGAGTTTTGATTCATTCTTCAAAATTAAGTTCGGATATTAAAATAGAAAATTGTATTTTGGAAAATGAATGGATTTGTTTTGAAAGTACACTATCAGGAAAATATAATGATAATATTAATAATTCTTGTAATAAAACATTTTTTGGAATTCAAGCTAGAAAATTTAAAGATATTATAGAAATATATAATGGTCAAGAAGGATATTTTTGCATAGGCAAATTATTGGTTAATCGCAAACCATTTAATTTAAATAATAATTTAAAAAAATATCTAAAAAAAAAATATGATTATAATTTTTTTAATTTATTTACTATAAATATTATTGAAAAACATAATATAGATAAAATATTGTTATTTTTTTCTATTAAACCAACAGAAAAACGATTTTGTTCTGATTTTGTATTTGCTTTTTTGAAAGATTGTAATTTAATTCCAGATAAATTTTTAATTAATCATTCAAAAAATATATCTCCTTCTTTTTTAATAAATAATGTTATTCATAAAAAATTTATATTTATTTCAAAACCGCATTAAATTTATATTTTTATTTAGTAAAATTGAAAATATAAATTTAACCAACATAAAAAATTATTTTTTTTCAATAAAAAAAAAATAATTTAATAAATTTTTTTTTAAATAATTTTTAAAAATTATTTAACATTTATTAATCAATAAAATATAGAAAAATTTCAAATTTGTACATTTGCATTTTAATATAAAATCATTGATTATTTTTTTTAAACAAATAAAATCACTAAAGTTTCATTTCAAGTTAAAGAAAATTAAAATAAATTTATTACAATTTGAAAGCTTTACACATTCAAAAAGTTTCTTTGCTTTAGTTTATCATAACTTAGGATGCCATTTTCAAATCTTTTTTTTGAATTTTCAAAGTATATTGTAATATAATTTTATTTGTTTAAAAATTCTTAATTAATTTACCAAAATTTATTTTGTTGTGTATTTTAATGTGTCTTTTGTGCGACATAAAAACGCTTTAAATATTGAGGATGTTCTAATAATATAAATAAATTCGAATGAATATGATTAAGAAAAATATATGAACATTACCGATCAATTATATTTTTTTCTTTAACTGAAAATTTTACATAGAAATTTCGTTAAGAACATTAAGAATGGTTTGATAAAATTAAACAATCCATTTCTATATTAATTATTTATCATTATTTTTGTTTATTAGATATTAATTTTTCATAACTTAAATTCAATTTTTAAACATAAATTTAAATTTTTATGAGTATCTTCTTTGTGCTGAAGAAAGTGTACTTTAATTTCAAATAATGGTAAGGTTAAATTTAATTACTAAAATTTATTTCTAACTTAAAAAATAATAATTATTTTTTATAAATAAAGTGAAATTAATAAAAAAAACTCAATATTGATGTATGATAATGTATAAATATTATAAATGTTTTTTTAAAATCAATTTGTTTTTAATATCGTAAACTTTAGTATAAGAATTAATAAAATTAATTTATATTATTAAATTTTTATAAACTTTAATGTAAAAATTAATATAATAAATTTTATAAATACAATTTAAAAATAAATAATTTTTTGTAGAAACTACCAAAATAAATTTTAAAAATCTATTTACAATAGATTATTAAAAATACTGTTCAATATAACATTATTAAATATCTTTATATGTACTGCATGAATATTATAATACATTTTTTATCAATAATACTGAAACTTAAAAAATTTATATTCCATTAATTTACTTTATAAAGTAAAAATAGTTTCATAAAAATGTATGGATAATTAAACAATAGATTAAAAATGATATGATAATTAATTAAAAAGTTAAGTTAGAAATTATAATGTAAATTAAAATGTTTTTTTGGTTAATTAAATATTTAAATCTTTTTAATAACACACTAAAAACATTTTAATAAATAAAATTGTTTTTTTGTAAATTAAATTGTTAAAAAATAATATTTAGTTTAATTCAGCTTTATGAAAATTATTTTAATATTTGATGAAAGGTTTTTAATTATTTAATAAAATGATATTTATTAATTTGATTTTAGAAAAATATTTTAATATTTAATGATGAAAGGTTTTTAATAATTTAATTTATTAATAAAATGATATTTAGTTTAATTCGGCTTTAGAAAATTATTTTATATTTAATGATGAAAGGTTTTTTAATAATGATATTTAGTTAAATTCAGCTTTATGAAAATTATTTTAATTATTTAATAATTAATGATATTCATAAAAATGATATTTAGTTTAATTCAGCTTCATCAAAATTATTGTAATCATTTCATAAAATATTTTTGGTAAATTGAATCGTTAAAAATAATGTTTAGTTTTTTGTTTTTACGAAAAAGTTTTAATAATTTAAAATCGTTTAAAAATTATAGTAATTAGTAAAAATTTTGCTAAATTAATTAAAAATGAATTTTTAAAAATTGTAAACTTGCATTTATTATTTACAATATTAATCAAAATTTTTTTTTTTGAAATATCTATTTTAGAAATATTTCTAAAATGGAGACAGATCCATGGTTTGAACCGATTTATAATAAAAGTTCAATTCATAATAAAGTTTTTATAAATACTAAATTGTTTAAATATTTTAAAAAAAAAGCACCTATACCAAATTTTAATGAAAATCAAATTACTTATTGTCATTATGATATTTTATCTGCACTACAACATATTATTTTAAATGACCAACTTTTTGATCCAGAAAATCCAAATATAATTTTTTGTGATCAAGAACTACATGAAATCTTCGAAATGAAAGTTTTACATATAATGTGTTTAATAAATTGTATAAATGTAGAATTAATTAAATCTTTAAATGATTTAAATCAAAAGGCGTTAAGTCCTATTAATCATCCAATACCAAAATATAAATTTTTTTATATACCATATTATGAACAAATTCCCGAACCTTTTTTTAATAAAATATGGGGTTCGGAAAAATCGTTTGGGTTTTTAGCTCAAAAAAATTATAACAAATTAGATGTGAATGCAAAATATATAGTCAATCTGCCACTTTTAAAATTTTTAAGAACAATTGATAATGTGAATAAATGTAAAGTTGTATTTGAATATAAAGATATTTGTAACATAATACAAAATTATATTATAAAAAATAATCTAGTTTTAAAAGAACATTCAAGTATGGTTTTAACTGATGGTGATCCAATTAGATTCGCATTTGGAAATATAAAAGCCTTTCATAGAAAACAATTTACAACTTTTTTAAACTATCAATTAACACCTTTTATTGAACCTTTGGAAACTTTTAATACATTATTTAAACAAAATAATCAAACAATTAATATAGTTCAAGATCCTAATGGCGAGTATGATACAGATGAATCTAATTATTCATATCAGAATTATGAAACGGAAAGATGTCATGATGAAAATGATGAAAGTGATGAAAATTCTCAAGAAACAATTTTAAATGAAACGATTTATGACAATGAATATGAAATAGATTCGGAACCATATGAAACAGGATATACAAATGATTCTTCTGGAGATACCGACCCCAAAATAAATATAAAAATTGAAAATATCAATTTTATAGATAATTTGACTGAATGGGCAGATTCGGAATCAGAAATAAATGTTAATAAAAATTTATTTAAATCAAAAAATGAATTTAAATGTATAAAATGTGAAAAACACCTCCCTCACCCTTTTAAATATTGTTCAGAATGTTGGTTAAATAATTCTAAAAATATACCAAAACGTTCTAATCCTAGAAAAAGAAAGAAAAATTTTAAAACAAATGTTGTACCATTAAAAAAAATACATTTATCAGATGAAGAAATACAATTAAATGTATCAGATGAAGAAATACAATTAAATGTATCAGAAAATCAAATACATTTATCAGATGAAGAAATACAATTAAATGTATCAGAAAATCAAATACATTTATCAGACGAAGAAATACAATTAAATGTATCAGAAAATCAAATAAACTGTAGCATGTGTTGTGATACAAAAGTAAATTCTAGTTTTATTCATGGCCAGACCGAACATCATGTTTGTTGTTATGCTTGTGCGAAAAAAATTTTTAATAAACATAAAAGATGTCCTGTTTGTCGAAAATTAATTGAAAAAATTGTAATGACCTTTAAATATTGAAACATTATTGTTATTTTTTTTGGATAACTATCCAAAAAAAATTATTATACTTTAAATTTATTTTTTAAAAATTATTTATTAATATTATATTAATAAATCAAAAAATATTATTTTTGATTTTAAAAATGATACTCAAACATTTATTATTTTTTTTATCTATAATAAATGTTTATCCAAATGTTATCAGAAACTGTGATTTATGTCAGTTAATTATTACAACTAAAAATGAAACCGATTATCGATGTGGAACTGATGACGTAAAAGAATTAGATGAAACCTTAAATAAATTATTATTTTTCGAAAACAAAATTCCAAATTTAAATGGAGAATCAATAAAGATAGATATTTTTTACGTTTGTATTAATGAAATATTTTTTAAACATGATAAATTAATTAGGTGTTTTGATAAATGTAATAAAAAATCAGATAATATATTTAAAGAAAATATATTATCTTTAAATAAAACAAATAATTTAGTTTTTGATAATTTTTCATCTATTGATATAAAAAATTTTTATATTTATTTAAATGATTTATTTAATTTATCCATCGATAAAACAATTTATTTTATTAATAAAATTTGTGTTAAAACAAATTTAGAATTTTTATGTTTTACAAAAAAATTTTAAAAAAAACTTTATAAAATTTAAAGATACAAAATTTTTTTTTTGAAAATTTTTTTGTGAATATGATAAAAATTATCAAAATAAATCATTAAAAGGTTTTGCTTTTAAATATAAAAATGACAATTATTCGTTTAATAAGTGAAGATGGCGAAGAATTTCTTGTTGAACATGAAATTGTAAAAAAATCTAATGTGATCGAAGGAATGTTACAAACTTTAGATATTGATTTAACTAGTGGAGAACCAATTAAAGATCAATATCTACCCATATTTAAAGCATCAGGACAAATTCTCAAAATAATAATTGAATGGTTGGATTATTATAAAGATGAAACATTTGAATCAAAAAATAAAGTCGATGAGGCTGGAGCTTCCGGCCCTTCGAAAAAAAAAGATGAAACAGATGAAGTAATTGTGCCTGAATGGGATAACAAACTTTTTATTTTACATGATGCTGTCCGATTCGATCTAATGGTTTCTGCTAATTATTTGCTTATTGGAACACTTCTTGATCGCCTTTGTAAATATGAAGGCCAAAAATTAAGAAATAAATCTCCAGAAGAAATTCGAAAAATGTATGACATTGAAGATGATTTTACAGATGAAGAAAAAGAACAAATGAAGAGTGAATTCGCTTGGGCTGAAGGATTTTAAAGATTTTATAAAAAACAAAAAAATGTGAATTTGCTTGGGCTGAAAGATTTTATAAAAGTTAATAAAAACAAAAATTATTCCATTTTTATTAAATATAAATTCGTAAAATTTACGAATTATTCCATTTTTGTTAAAGATGAATTCGTAATTTTTACGAATTATTATAATTTTTTTGAATAATATTCAAAAAATAAATATATGTTTTATTTAATATTAAAATCGTTTTTTAAATTTTAATTTTTAATTAAAATTTTTTAAAATAAAAATGCTTTCGATTTCGAATTATTCAAACCAACAAATTAAATCAGTAACACGTTTTTTACAAGAACAAATGATTATTATTAATAATCAACAAATTCTTGTTGAAAATACTTTTAGATATTATAAAAATAATTCATTAATGAATAAAACAATTCATGAAATTAGATCAAGAATAGAATTACTTTCTTTTTTTCTAAATGAATTTGAAAAATATTCAACCGAAGTTGATGAATTTGATGATAGTAAACTTGATGATTTCAAAAAATTATTTGATTTTTCTAACTTAATTAATCTTCAACAATATATTTATTTGGGGAATTGGAATAAACAAATATTCCTGCCTAATATTACATTAAATGCTATAGATTTAATTCTCGATTGGAAAATAATTAATCCAATTCCGGAACATACATTTAATTTTATAAATTTATCGAATAAATATACATCCATTGATGCTATTATTGATAATTATTCATTTAATGGATCGACTAATAATACCCCCTCCTTTAAAAGAAAATCCGTTTCCGGTTCATTAAATGTACCTTTAAAAGATATTATTACAACAAATAAATTTTTATTTGATTTTAAAAAAGGCATTTTACAATTTTTTAATAATGATGTAGTTATTGGTGAGTTTAGATTTATTCCAGATGGCGAATATCGCGGAATCGGAAAAGGTTTTTTTAAAGAACGTATTCAAAATTCTAAAAAATAAATATGTTTAAATTAGTAATATTAAAAAATGAGTAAAAATAAAATCGAAAGATTTAATATTATTGCGATGGTTGATTGCGAATTTGGATTTAGTGTAAAAAATACAATGCCATTAAAAAGTTCTCAATGGGCGAATTATTTTAATCAAATAACAAAAAATAATATAACAAAAAATAATGTAATTATGGGAAGAAAAACTTATGAAGATTTAATTTCAAAAACGACAGATAAAAAATTAAAAGATCGATTTTGTTATGTTATTTCAAAAACATTAAAACAAAATGAACATGATGATATTATAATTCATAAATCATTAATCGATTCGTTATGTTCAATTTCTAATAAAAAAAAAATTAACAATACTCAATCGAAAACATGGATTATAGGAGGTCAAAGAATAATTAAAGAAGCTTTGGAATTTTATAAAGCATATTGTAATGAAATTCATATTTTTAAATTAAATTATTCCACCAATTGTGATTTATTTTTTCCAATCGAATTTATCCAAGAAAAGGTAGAGGGGAAAAGTGTTTTATACAAACCAATTATTCAAAATATTAATATGGAAGCTGGAAAAATATTACTTTATCAAATTAGAGAAAGGGTGATTTGTCAAGAAAAACAATATTTAGACGTTTTAAAAAACGTTTGTGAAAAGAAACGAAGAATAAATAGATTTGGTATGAATTATTTTTTTACTAATAGTAAAATATTAGAATTTAATATTTTTCGTGAAGTGCCAATTTTAACAACTAGAACTATTAAATATGAAGAAATAATATCAAAATTAGTTGATGATTTTTCGAATAATTATTTTGATGAAGATGATTTAGGGTTTAGATTTAGATGTAACCAAAATAAATTTGAAAATAAAGGAGAGCAAATGTTGAATGATGTTATTGATAATTTTATTAGTAAATTTGCAAAAAGTAATTCAGTAACCACATTTAATTTATCTTCAGAAAATACTGAAAATTTTATACCGTTTTATATAAATTTTATTATTTCAGAAAACAAAGAATACCTTAATTGTGAAGTAATATATAATGAAGTAGATGTTTGTGTTTCTTTACCATATCATTTAATTTATATTTCAATTATTCAGCATATTTGTGCTCATATAATAGATTTGAAAGCTTATAAACTTTCAATTATAATAACGAGACCTTTAATTTTAGATGATTATATTGATTTTGCTGATGAACAATCAAAATATGATCCAAGAAAATGGCCTTCTTGTAAAATTAATAGTTTACTGAGAGATATAAATTTTTTAAAAACCACCGATGTTCGAATAGAACGTTATGAATCTTGGCCCAATCCAAGAAACAATAAAAAATATCATAAATTAATTTATGATTATGATATTAAAAAATATTAAAAAAAATATTTCAATAATTTATTGAAATTTTTTACAAAAAATTACATATTACTATTTTCGGGAATTATTTCTTGAAAAAAAAAACAATAATATATAATACATGTTATTGTTTTTGTTGAAGATTTGTTAATTCCACATTTAATACAATATTTATCGTATGTTGGAATTTTTAAATTTGGATCACTATTTTCTTTTATTGAATCCATTTTTAAAATTTTTCATTCAGACAAATATATTTACCACACAATTGTCTAGTTGATGAAAAAATTTCATCATTACAACTAAGACAATAATATTTAATTTCTTCTTCAGCTTTGTTAATGACCTTTTCCGAATTTTCAGTTTGTGAAAATTCTTTTTTGCAAATTTTACAATTTTTTTTTTCACTACAATCAAAACATTGTTCGGAATTTTCTATTTTAGCAATTTGTTTATAAATTTTTGATTCTTTTTCAGGTACCTTTTCAGGTACCTTTTCAGGTACCTTTTTAGGTTCTTTTTCAGATTCCATTTCATTAATGAAATCTGAAAAAGAACCAAAAAATAAATTTTTTTCCATTAATTTATTTATCTTTATCAGTTTTAAAATTATAAACAAATATTATAATTAATCCAATAAAAAATCCAAATAATAAAAATAATAAAATGTTATGGTAATTAAATGTCTTGTTTAAATATTTATTGTTCAAAATAAAATTTAAATTTGTATCCATTTTTTATTTTTTAATACTAAATTTAAATCAAAAAAAATTAAAAAGTTATCTTTTCGAAATTTTTAACATTCCATTTTGAAAAAAATATTTTCAGAATTTTAAAATTCTACATTTATTTTTTATTTTTTTTGAAATATATAAAAAATTAAAAAATATATAAAAATTCGATATATCTAAAATTTTTTTTTATTAAATTTAATCTCTAAATAAAATCGAAAAATGAATTCCGAAAAAGAATCTACGGCTGAAGAATTTCAGTCTGAAGAAGCGAAAATCGTTGAATTTTTTGAATCATTAAAAAACGAATTTAATGACATTCAAAATCATGATTTCGATAATGTTCAAGATAAAAAACAAGTTCAGTCGCCATTCAAAATGGCGGATCGTGAACAAATTATTAAAAATTTTGAAAATTTGAATTATGTGTATGCTCGTGTTGATTATCAAATTAATGCACCCAATCTTGATGTCACTGATGAATTTGAAATAACTTTTTTCACCGAAAAAGAAGGAAAAATATTAGAATTTCCAGTATCACAAAATGATTATGAATCACTAATTGACAAATCAAAACCACCAACAAAAAACGTAATGAAAATTTACGAAACTGTTGGAAAAGATTGTGTTATTGATGCTTCAAATTCATTTAGAATATTGTCTAATAATTTTGCATTTATTGGAACCGCATTGAAATATGATAATAACATGGCTGATGATATTAAAAATATAACCATTAGTTCAATTAGACAAAAAGATTTTGATGAAAGTGTATTTTTTGAAAATATGCCGAAATCAAAGAAAACGTCTCCATTTGCAAAAAAATGTATGCCGATTCCGTTTCGTTCATATTCAAAAAAAAAGCATTCAGCAAAAATTTTGGTTATGAAAAAAATTTCCGCGAGCACATTAACTGAACAAGAATTGAAAGAAAACAAAAAATGTTTAGAATTAGCAAGTGAACGTCTGAAAGAAAAAAAGTTAATTATCGAACAAAATTTAAATGATGATGGAGATATTAATCAATATTTTTTGGATAAAGAAAGCTGTATTCAAGAACACGAATTATATCGAAAATATATTGATCAAACTCCAAAATACGAATACAAATTCGAAGATTGTGACGCACAAGGTGATTATGTTTGTGGATTTTTAAAACAGAACACCAAAGGAAAATATGAATTACATGATTGGTTTATAATTTCGCGTCCATTTCGTAATTTTATATCAATGTTAAAATATCCGAAAATTTTTAATGAAAAATATCTTAAAGATAGAAAAAAGGATAACGTTTTCAAACCTTCACCAGGTTCGGATACGCCAATGAATCAACAAAAATGGATGAATTTTGAAATTGATAAATCTGATGCTTTATCGGGAAATCAAAATGTAATTTGTAATACATTTCGAAAATGGCAACTTTTGAAAAGAGACTATTTGAAAAAAATGAAATATGATAAATTTTGGGAAAGTCTTAAACAAAAAATTCGTATAAAAGAAGATTATAATGAAATTGAGTTTATATCACAAACCTGCAAAGAAATGATGTCCAGAGAAATAACCGATCCAAAATTTGATGAATTTTACAAAACAATTTTTGTAAAATTTTCGGAATCAGACTTTAAATTTTTAGTTGAAAAATATCTACCAATTGATGTTGATGTGAAAAATAATAATCTTAAAAAAGAATATTTGAAAATTTTCAAGATGTTGCACGAAAAAGTTAAAGATTGGCCGTCATCTGAAATAACCGAAAAAATTGAAAGTTATTGTAAAAATTTCAATATTTTTTTAAAAAATGATTTTGATATGGGATATGAATTGCGTGAAATTTTGAAGGTTTTTTTCGAATCGGAATTAGAATTGCTAAACGAAATTGAAAGTAAAGCTAATTATTTTTTATGGCCGAAATTTAAAGAACTTTTGGTTCGAGATAAAAGTAAAAGAGATGCATCTCTAGATAAAATTTTTCCCAAATTATGTATAATCGAAAAAAAATTTGGCAATGTAGTAGTTTATGTTCAAAATTATAATAAAGACGTTAAAACTAATAACGATTTGTTAGAAAAACTTAGAACCGAAAAAAGATTTAATGAGAATTTAATCGAACAATTTATTTCAAAAAATACAAAAACATATCTTAAAATAGAAGGTGTAAATGAAGATGATTTTATGCCGGGACGTTTTGTTGATGAAATTGCAAGTAAGTTTTATAAACACGAATCCTTTAAATTTTCCGAATTGGGGTTCCCTAAAGATAAACCTAATGATATTTATCGATTCTTAAGATCAGAAAAATTTACAATCGAACATGCTCACGATATTGTTGTTCTCATTTTATACATAATTTACAACAAAAATATTTTCTGTAATATCAATGGAGTATATAATTATATCGAATATGATCGCAATATGATTTTATATCATGATAGTTTTGTTCATGCATCTTGGGATGTTCATGATTGGTTATTGGAAAAAATGCGTTCCAATCCAATGATAACAAGAAAACACAAGCTAAAATGGTCTGATGAGGTTATCTTAGAATAAAATTTTTAACAAATAAATATAAAAAAAATTTGACTTTTAAAGTCAAATATAAAATTATAATTAATTTTATTATAAAAATATTTTATAATAAAAGAAATTAAATTTAAGACCAAAATTTATTTTAAATAAAAAATAACAAAATAAAAAATGGAAAAAATAATTGACGGTTACATTAGTGAGTTGAAACCAGATTCGTTTCAAACTATATTAAATTTTAGTACAAATAAATTAATTTATTTTGAATCTAAAAAATCTTTAAATTCCATTCACAATGGACAAAGAAAATTATTTTACTCTTTAATTAAATTTATTTCATTAATAAAAGAAAATAATTATGATTTATTATATATTGGCGCCGCGCCCGGAAGAAATATTGCAGAAGTTGCGAAATTGTTTCCAAACATAAAATTTCATCTTTTTGATAAATTTAAAAAAGAAGAAATAAAATATATTTCAGATCAAAATCTTCAAAAT
>Ga0172373_10002789_pt1 | contig 26424 bp, 29 predicted proteins | sample Lak10m_2_FD_114546 | JGI IMG/M metagenome (GOLD analysis project Ga0172373, IMG submission 114546) | Freshwater microbial communities from Kabuno Bay, South-Kivu, Congo - kab_092012_10m | ecosystem: Environmental > Aquatic > Freshwater > Lake | place: Democratic Republic of the Congo...
ATCCATCCCCCAAGCCCCGAGACCCCGTACGGAGTTCCGCCTTCAGGCGGTCAGGAAGCCCTCACGCCGCCCCCCCCATCCCTCCCTGTCCCCGTTCGTGAAATTTCGTGCCTTTCGTGGTTAAACACTCCCCCTCCGTGTTCACAATCCATCCCCCAAGCCCTCGGACCGCAGCGTTCACGCCGCTTCATCGTACTCCAACCCAACCCGCAAAGTGGCCTCGGGAAACCACCCACCCCATCCGACTTTACGGTTTGAACTTTGCCCAACCCCCCGTAAGCTCACCGCAGTGTCAAACGTCCTCCAGTCTCCGATCACGGCCACAACGCGCTTCTGCGCCGTGTACGGTTTTCCCATCAAACACTCCGCCTCCCCCGCCATGCACAATGCCGCTCTCGCGGCTCTCAACCTCAATTGGCGTTACCTCGCCTTTCCCGTCCCTCCCGACGATCTCGCCACCGCCCTGCTCGGCGCAGCCCGCATGCGCTTCATCGGCCTCAATCTCACCGTCCCCCATAAGATCCTCGCCCTCAATCTTATGGACGACCTCGACCCCACCGCCCGCGAGTGGGGAGCCGTCAACACCGTTCGCTTCGAAGGTCTCAACGGCTCCAAAGATTGGGTCCCGCTCGCCGAACTTCCCCCCGAGACCGAAGGACCTATTCGAGCCAAAGGTTTTAACACCGATGCCGACGCCATTATCCGCGCGCTTCGCGAAGATCTCAGCTGGAAACCAGAAGGCTCTCACGTCCTCCTCCTGGGTGCGGGTGGAGCCGGTCGTGTCGCCGCTCTGCGCCTCGCTGCCGAGGGCGTCTCCAAGCTCTACCTCGTCAACCGCACCGCCTCCAAAGCCCAGGACATCGCCACCGAAATCCGTTCCCGCTACCCCGCGACACAAGTCGAGGTCGGTTACCCCCAGACGGAAGTCGACCTCCTAATCAACGCAAGTTCTCTCGGTCTTCGACCCGACGACCCTTCTCCTCTCGACCCGGCCCTGTTCTCCCACAACCGCGCCCGGCTCGTTTACGATATGATCTACCGACCCCGCGAAACCCCCTTTCTCACCGCTGCTCGCCTCGCGGGGTGCCAAACCGCCAACGGCTTGGGCATGTTGCTCTATCAAGGGGCCAAAGCCCTCGAAATCTGGACCGGCAAGCCCGCTCCCATCCGCATCATGCGCGAAGCCTTAAATTCCGCCGTCTATGTTTGATTCGCGCATCTGGGCCGCTGTGCCCTTCCACTTCTGGTCCGTCGTCATGTTCGTCTTCGGAAGCATGGTCGGCAGCTTCCTCAACGTCGTCATCCATCGACTGCCTCTCGGCGAAAGCCTCGTCACACCCGGTTCTCATTGTCCGAAATGCAACCAGGCGATCCCTTGGTATCGCAACCTCCCTCTCCTGACTTGGCTGCTCCTCCGAGGGCGTTGTCACGGTTGTAAAGCCCCCATCAGCCCACGCTACTTCATCGTCGAATTGATCGGCGGCTTCTGCTTCCTCGGCGCGTGGCTCAAGTTCGGAGCCGCCTCCCCCACGCTCGCGCTCGCCATGTGCGTCCTGCTCTCCGGCTTCATCGCAGCCACGTTCATCGACTTCGAACATTTCATCATCCCCGATGAAATCACCATCGGCGGTGCCGTCGTCGGATGCCTGCTCTCCGTCGCCGTCCCCGCCATGCATGACACCACGCTCAGCTCCAAAGCCGTCTCTCAAAGTCTCATCGGCATCGCCGTCGGCGGCGGGTCCGTCTACGCCATCCTGCGTCTCGGCAAATTGCTCTTCGGCCGACAAACCTACGAACTCCCCCCCGAGACCAAAGTGCGCTTCGACGAAACCAAAATCATCCTGCCCGAGTTCGAAATCCCCTACGAAGAGGTGTTCTACCGCAAGTCCGACACCGTCTTCGTCCAAGCCCAATCCGTCCAACTGGTGCTCAAAGACTTGTCAGGCCCTCTCCCTGAAAGGCAATGGCAAAACGTCAACCTTTCCCTCAACCCCGCCGAGCTCAAGATCGATACCGAAGTGTTTAATCCCGAAGAGGTCCACTCCCTCGAAGTCACCACCGACCTCATCGTCATCCCGCGCGAGGCCATGGGGCTCGGAGACGTGAAGTTCATGGCCGGAATCGGGGCTTTCCTAGGCTGGAAAGCGGTCATCTTTAGCCTCATGTTCAGCGCCGTCATCGGCTCCGTCGTCGGCCTCTCCCTCATCGCCCTCAAAAAGCAGTCCTGGTCCGGCCGACTCCCCTACGGTCCCTACATCGCCCTCGCCGCCGCTGTCTGGGTCTTCGCCGGCCGCGCCTGGATGTCCGCCTACATGCCCTGGCTATAAAAACACACCTGGGAGCGTCGGCACTCCTGCCGACCTTGGGAAGCCCCCAGCCCTGGGAGCGCCGGCACCCCTGCCGGCCTTCCGCTCGTCCCGAGTCCAATCGTTCCCGAGACCTCGGCTGTACATCCAGCGGGCTTCTGACAAAACGGCACGGAGGCCGACACTCCCAAGTCGAACATCACACTCCAGCCTCCTCTCGGCCGATCCATCAGGTAGGCTCACGCGCTCATGACAAGGCGTGAGCAAAAGATAGAATCCCGCTCCCGAACCAACCCAAAAGTCCAAAACCCCACATCACCTGACGGAAAGCCGCCTGCCCGCGCCGGAATGGAAGTGGCACAAACTGGAACACAACGGCCACCATCAGAGATAAGAGCGAATACGGAAGCAAAGTAACCGAAAACTCCAGGCAACATTTCTGAAAATGTCGAGCGATGGCCCCCGTAAACGGTCCTGAAAAACTGCCAATCGTAGCGGCCATATTCCAATTGCCCCTCCAATCCGACGACGACTGCTGGCTCAACACGTAGAGCGTGAGCCCAGCAAAGGCCACGTAAAACGCCACAAAGACGTAAAGGTGCTTCCGGGTAAAGTGTTGGAAAGTGCGTTTCAGATCAAAAGCTGGGTTGACCCCGGCGACTCATCGAGAATGCCGTGACCACTACGATCTCCTCCAGATTCACATGATTGATCAAGCATCCTCCTTTGACCAAGTTCATAAATCAGCCCCACATCCATTCGCGTAAATCGTACCCATCGGCGAAATCAAAACATCACTCCCTACGAGTAGTCCTGCCAAAAAGTCTCCACCGTTTAGAATCAAGAGACGGAGGACGATTTTTCATCGTTGGCCTTTTGACGCGGCCTAATGCAGTCCTCGATCCGGTGGATACTGGCGAAGAGTTCGGACGTCATACCAAACAGGCGTGACATCCCGAAGGCAATGGCGCTGGGCATGAGCGCAATGACCCCAACCGCCAAGCCTCGGTTCAGTAGGACAACCACCCCCGCCAGGGCCCCGAGCGCGCTGGCGAAGAGGAACATCTGTTCCAAACGACTAGCCGACTGTCGTAGTTCGTAGTTGGATTCGGGTCTCATAGTAGGTCGAAAACCCTCCCCGCAAACACGATGCGATTCAGAGTCGCGAAGAGTCTCGTTTTCATTGGATGCTCTAGATAAGAGTCGGCGCCCGCCGATCGCAACTCCAAAGTCTTGAGCGCTCCCAAGGCTCAGGGCGGTTTCAAAGTCCCTTAGACTGTCGGCTGAGCGTAGATATGCTGACACAGCCACTGAGCCACTAGATGAGCGACTGCGGCCGGACCCAACTCGCTTGTATCAATGACATGACTATTCCAAGGCGGATTCGCCGTATCGGTTCCAACCCACCGATCCCAGCGCATCTGCGGCCAAGAGTTCTGCGTAATCACCTCCGGCCGGTAATGGTGGTCAACCACGTGATGGCGCATCCAGTCCGCGAATGCCACATGGTGACTCACATACTTCGGGTCATCTCCCCGCTCCAGGAGACGGGCGGTTTGTGCTCCCTCTGCCGCATCGATAAGGCAAACGCTGAGACCCTCCAAACGATCCGCCGACGGAGCCGCCCAGACCTCCCCCGGCGGAACGGGATCACCAGCCAACAGAAAGTGCTTTCCCTGACGCTGGGCTTCGAGTGCCTTTTGAACCGCACGCTCCACCATCCGATGCCGCCACTCGATGCTCCATTTCGGACTGCTTCCAAGCATCCCCAGTTCGGTCGCCTGCAGAACCTCGGTGAACTTAGGCTCGATCAACCTGCGGGCAGTCGACTTGCCCACCCCGCTAGCGCCTGTGATCAGAAAAAACATAACTCACGTCCTCAATCGCAGTTCAAGATGCTCATAACGAATGCGGGTCCCACACGGCGATGACTCGTAACCCTCAAACCCTCACTCGCCTCACCATCCCCCTCTCCCATGAGTCTCTCGAAACGTAGCGAACAGCACGATGTCGTCAACCATTCCATCCAGTTTTCGTGCCCCCACCTTGACCCCTTCCCGCACAAAACCGTGCGCCTCGTAAAGCCGAATGGCTGATGTGTTGGATCGAAACACCTCCAACTCCACTCGCTCCAACTCCCTACCAACCTCACGTTCCCCCTGTAGGCCGTGTGCCCCCACACGGCGGTCCCCCACCAGTTGCTCCGCCCCCAGGCCAAAGGCTCGTTCCAAAGCCGCTCTCAACAATGCCGTTCCAATCCCCTGGCCACGGAAACCCGCCTTCACACCCATTCCGAGCCGTCCCACATGGGTCATTCCTTCGTGGCAGCAAGGGGTGATGTCACACCAACCGACAATCATATCGTCCACGATGCCCACCACATGAATCCCCTGCACAGATCTCAGCAATTCAATAAACGACGCCGTCGATTCCTCAGAAAATCCTGAGGTCCCAGCCAAATAACGTCGCTCGCGCGCAACCGCATCCACCAAAACCGAAACCGCTTTCGCATCCGCCAGAAGAGTATCTCGTATCAGCATACCTACCCTCGATCAATGTTCAGAAACCCTCAATTCACTCCCGCGGTCTAGGCCAACCCGCAGGCTCCGGTTCCGAGGATTCAAACGGGTCCAACAACTGAAGCGTGTTGGCCCCCTCTGCGTCCAAAGTCTCCCAATCCAAATAATAACGCTGCACCCCCAGCTCCCGAATCCTCTGAATGACCTCGCCGCGCGCCCGCGCTCGGGTATCCACCGGCGGGGTTCGCAGCGAAGCCTCCATCTCCGACTCCGAAAACTCCAACATCGGATCCTCGGCCGCCAACGGCAAACACAACGACCGCTCCGGATCCGTCTGATGAAATTCCAAGTCCTGCGCCTTCAACCACGGGTCCAACCACGTCGTGTTCTCCTGCTGCACAAACTGCCTCAGCAACCACCGCTTCGTCACCCAATCAACCCGCCCAACCAGCGCCTCAACATTCCCTTCCAACGCATCCAATGCCGCGCCCCAGCGCGCCAACACCCAGTCCGTCTCCGCATCTCGGCCCGCGAATAACCGCGCCGATTCCTGCTGAAATTGTCGTAACAACACAACCGCCGAAACCGACTCGCCCTCACGGGTCGTAACAATCCAAGGACCATCCGGCTGCCGTGATAAGAGCCGATACTCCAGCACCGCGTCCGCCAAGGCCACCGCAGGCACAGCCCCCGCCTCCACCAAATCCAATACCAAAGCCGTCGTCCCCACTTTCAACGCCAATGTCTCCGGCAACACACTCGTGTCTCCGTGTAACAAATGCAGCCGACGATACCGCGCCGCATCGGCCAACGGTTCGTCTCGTGTGTTGATGATGGCGCGATTGAACTGCACCCACTCAAATAGATCATTCTGGATGTAGTCCGCTCGCTGGCTCAGCTGGAAAAGGGCTGGCGCCGCCTCCAATCCCGCTTGGCGCAGCGCCTGTGAAGATCCCGGGGCCTCACCGATCCGACCCGCCCCCGTATACAAAACGCGCAACGTCAAAAACGCCAACAACGCCAGCACGTTCTGCTCGTTCAAGGGTGCCGAACGTCGAACCAAATAGTTTTCGTGGCAACCAAATGTCGCGCCCGAATAGTGGTCCACATTGTTCCGAATAAACGAAACCCGCCCCTCCAACCCCAATTCCTTCACCGCCAACCCGAGCATGCGATCCCCAACCCGATCGTAGCGGACGAGATCCCGCAAAGATCGACATTCCGGCGTGCAATACTCCAGATGCCCCATGTCCATGTAAACACGGCCACCATTATACAAAAAGCCGCCGTTACCCGCCGGCTCATCCCAATCCCGTTGGTGCACATCCGGCAGCCCAAACCGGTGCTCGTCAAACACCCAATTGCGCACCCGAGCCGCCGCCGCTTGCGGCCCCATCAACTCCTCCGCCAAACACCCATACTCCGTCTCAAGTCCCACAATTCGATTCATATGTCCTCCCTCCCCCCACTCCTAATCCTACTCTTACTCATAATCCTAATCCTGCCCCTGAACCGTTGCCATCGCGACCGTCCGCGACCGCTAGGGACGCCCCGCCCTTGTCCGGCCGAAGCCCGAGCGAAGGCGGATGCGGCGTCCGCGTCCCGCGAAAGCGGGTCGCTCCGGAGCTCAGAGTCTCCTGGCCTTCCCCAAGGCCCAACAACTCGCGACCCCTAGCCCCCTCACACGGCACCCCTCCGCCCTGGGAGCGCCGGCACCCCTGCCGGCTCCCCCTCGACCTCCTGTCCAAGTTCCCGAGCCCGCCCCTCCGCTCCGCCGCTGTAGGCCGCGTGCCCTCACGCGGCGTTGTCGGCTCAACCGGCTTTTCGCATCCCACCACGGTTCCTGGCCCCAGTGCGCGAGGTTTTAGCTTCGAGGCAATCTAATCCTGCCCCTGAACCGTTGCCATCGCGACCGTCCGCGACCGCCAGGTAGGGACGCCCCGCTGGGGCGTCCGCGTCCCGCGAAAGCGGGACGCTCCGGAGCCCAGAGTCTCCTGGCCTTCCCCAAGGCCCAACAACTCGCGACCCCTAGCCCCGTTCCAGACGGCCATGGCCGTCCGGGGACGGCGCAGCGCACCGTCCCTACCCCCCCCCCCTCACGTCCAAGCCTGATACGCCCGCGACCTCGGGCCCGACCGTCTCAGCAACCCAACTTCCACAATCTTCCCGTCCAAAAGCTTGCAGGGTTCCGTCGAAGTCAAAGCCTGCTCAAAGCCATCCACCAATACCGCTCGCGGGTCCATGATCCCCACCCACGCGGCTAAGAAACATTTCCGCGCCGTCTCCAACGAGTGGTCCGATGCCAGTTTCTGAGCCAGCCACTGCTTCGCCACCCGCTCCCGCTCCGAATGCGCACACGCCACCATCACACCCCCGTTCTCCAACTCAAACGACCCATCAAATCGCACCCGCGCCAACACATCTTGCTCCCGCGTCGCCCCCACTTCCGCCAAGAGCGTCTCCACCAGAAAAGGTGCCGTAAAGATCTGCTCAAACGATGTCTTCAGCTGCACGCTCAGTCCAAAGCTCACCAACCGACGCAAACTCACATCCTCCGCCGCCCGCGTAAATGACTCCAAGTGCGCCGCGTCGATCAATCCCTGCCTCATGCGCTCGATGTCCGCCGGGTGCCCCAACGCCACCATCGCGTGTCGATCAAAGATCTCAAACACCTTCGACAACCCGCCCCCGACGCCCAACAACAGCACGCCCTCATCCACCGATGCAGCAAATACCGGGCTCGACGGCTTGAGCTGCTCTTGGATGTACTCGCGCCGATTCTCAATCGCCTCCAACCAACGATAGGGTTCTTCCGTCATGCCGTCACCTTTCGAAACATCGCCGTCTGCTCCACCGGTTCAATCGTCCGTATCCCCGCCGGGGTCAACACTTTGATGGTAGCAAACCCCGACTTCTCAGGATCCACCCCGCCCGTCGCCGAATCGAACTGCGACGCCGTCAACAAGAGTCGCAACGCAAATCCCACCGCCTCTTCCAATGTCATCTCGGATGGCTTGCGTCGACCAAACTGCGTCTCAAATCCAAAGACGCTGCGGATGGCCGGCGACCCTGACCCTGCTGCCACATAGTCTGCCGACTGAAAATTCGCGCCCAGCGGATCATAGTAGAAGATCCTCGGCACACCTCCTTCAGGCGTCGTTTCCACCCCAGCGAAAAGTGGCGAGACGATACCCACGCCCTGGAGTGCCATGGGCATGTTCTCACGCAGCAACCGCGCAAGCGCCCGCACCTTGGCGGCCAGGCTCAGGGGCTGCAATTGGCTTCGACGATAATATTCAAAGGAATGCTGCAAAACACGCGCCATCTCAAACGCAGTCGCCGGAACCCCTGCAATCGCTAATACCGAGGTCTGATCCAACTCGATCACCTTGTCGACCGTGTCGCTGACAATGAAATTTCCCGCCGTCGCGCGACGATCCCCCACGACCAACACGCCTCCAGAAAAATGAAAAGCGAACACCGTCGTCGCCTGAATTTCAACCGGCATCGAACCCTCACGTGCCTGCCCCTTGGCCGAAGTATCCAGCCCCGCCCGAGCCAGGAGCGCCATGAAATCGCCTGCTAACTCCGGTCCCGGACGTCCCCACATCTGCGTTTCCATGGTCTTCATTCCCCCGTCCTTTGCCGATAGCGCTTCGCCTGGTCAGGATCCACCTTCTTCATGCGTTTCAACAATTCTTCAATGTTCGGCTTGTCCACTTTCGGCGATTCCGGCCCACCGCCGTCGCCGCCACCACCCGATGGGCCAGGCACGTTCGACTTCTGTCTCTGACCCGCATCAGGACTCATTCTAAACACACGGTTTATCATATAGACTCCATAACTCATCTGGATCCGACGCCGCCTCAACCCCAGCTCGGAGGCGTTCCACCGATGCCGCATCGAATACGTCCATCAGCGAAATCTTCAAGGTTCCACGCCGTGTCCGCAAGGTCACATGATCCCATTGCGCGGACAAGATCGAGGAGGCAAACCGATGCACCAACAATCCGCGCACCGCCGCTCGGGTGGTGCGCGGAGCTTGCAGCAGACCTTCCTGACCTACTCGATCGCCAGCGACCGGCCGAAACCATCCCGCGCGCTCCAGTCCATAAAAGAGACCCGATTCCAAATCCAAACCATGATACTCAAGATCCAAGCTCCGGAGCCACGGATCGCTATCCTCAATTCCCTCGCTCTCCTGGAACTGTCGAATCAACGCGCGTTTTGCCACCCAGTCCACTCGGTCCAGACACACCTCGGGATCGCGCCGCAAATCAGTGATGATCTCCTCCCATTGCTCCAGGACCCAGCGCTTCCACGGCGAATCCAAATCCACCTCGCCTCGAACCATCCCCCAATATCGCTCCTGCACGTCCAACGCAGTCATCCGCCCCACTCCCTCAACCTGATACGTGCCACCCAAACCCGGAGAACGTGAAATATCCACGACCGCACCGAGCGGATCGCGCAGCACCGGCCAACTCGCCAACGGTCGACGACACAGCGCCTCCAATACCAACGCCGTCGTTCCCACCTTCAAAGCCGTGGCAAATGGAACCATGTTCGCATCGCCCAGGATCACATGAAACCTCCGATACCGCAGCGCATTCGCATGCGGTTCATCGCGGGTGTTGATCAGCGGGCGGCGTTGCATCGTATCCACGCTCTCCAGCTCTGAGAAGAAATCCGCCCGCTGCGAGATCTGAAAGCCGGGCTTCAGAAATCGGTCTTCCTCCTCAACCCCATACTTGCCCGCCCCAGTAAATACCTGACGCGTCACCAAGAACGCCTGAATCCCCCGAGCCAGATCCACCCACTCCAACGCACGCGGCACAAGATAGTTCTCATGACAGCCGTAGCTGTGCCCCGCGTAGTCGGTGTTGTTCTTATACAACCGCACCCCATGCCCCCGCTCCTGCCTCAACCGCTCCGCGCAAGCCATGACCAACAGCTCCCCAGCACGGTCCTGCGCCACCATCTCCTCCAAGGTCGAACATTCCGGCGTGCAATACTCCGGATGCGCGTGGTCATTGTAAAACCGCGCCCCGTTCGGCAGCACCATGTCACTCTTGATCTCAGGAAAGCTCAGAATGCGTCGGCTGTCTTCCTCCTCGTAGTTCGCCTCGTCTACATCCTGCCTCAACGCATCGACCCGAAAGCCTCGCGCGTCCGCATGCGGATCCTCACACCCATAATCCCATCGCATGAAAACACCCAGGTTCACCGCCGATCTCACCAACGCAATCGACTCCGCAACCACGTCCGCTTTGGCGTCGGCTTCCGACTGAATCCCGAACTCCGTCTCGATGCCAAACTGGATCATGCCTCTGTAGGGTAAAACCTCTAGACCACACGAGACCCCGAAGTCCGTCGTGCCTTCACCGGCCCCAAACGCACCACGCTCTCGGGGTCAAAGTCCGTCAGTTTAAGCCAATCCTCCGTAATCTCCGACGCCGGAAACAGATCGTTCTCAGCATACTCCTTCGCGATCGCCTCAAAGAGATCTTCCCGTGTCAATCGAGTCTCCGCCCCCGTCGTGATCGATCGCGATATCGCAAAGGCCTTCGCCCGCTCCACGATCGCCGCAATGATCGCTCCGCTGTTCAAATCCCCACGATACATCACATCCCGTCGACCGCTCCGATAGATAACCTCAAGGAACTCGTTCTCCGTCGACCGCGCATACTGCCGTTCCGCCGCAGCAGCAGCGAGTTCGATCGACGGCTCGCCCAAGGGAAGGCTCTCCGTCAGATAAATCCGGTAAATCGCTCTCGCGCCTTCTTCGTCCGGTCTGCGCACGCGGATTTTTCTGTCGATCCGACCCGGCCTCAAAATGGCCGGATCGATAAGGTCCGCCCGGTTCGACGCCAAGATCACCACCACATTCTGCAAGGGCTCGATCCCATCCATCTCGGTGCAAAACATCGGCACAAGCGTCGACAGAATGCCCTGATACCGCCCCGCACGCCGTGTGCCTAGAATTGATTCCGCCTCATCGATAAACAAAAACGCCAACGCACCATCGCTCGCCTTTTCGCGGCATTGTGCGAACAGATCACGCACCTGTCGTTCCGATTCCCCCACCCACATGTTCAAGATCTCCGGGCCTTTGACATGCATGAAGAACTCCGAACGATCCACGCCCGTCGATTTCCGAATCTCCTCGCGCAAATTGTGAGCCGTCGCCTTCCCCAACAGCGTCTTTCCGCAACCAGGCGGGCCGTAGAGCAGGAATCCTTTCGGCACAACATGGTTGAATCGCTTGTAGAGGTCGCGATGAACGAAGGGCAACTCGATGGTGTCCCGAATGGCTTTCACCGCCTCGTCCTGCCCCCCGATCGCAGACCACGGCAACTCCGTGACCACCTCCAGCGCTCGATCCGTTCGACGCGCCGTTCCCAAAACCTCCAGAGCCACCCGCTGACTCGGGTCCAAACGCAACTCGTGCCCAGGCTTCAGTTTTTCCTTGGCCAACAAAGCCGATCGTCCCACCACCACCGGCATCCCACCGACCTCGTTCCCCAAACGAATCCGCCCGTCCGAAAGCACCGAATCCACCCGAACCACCGGCCCGTTGGTCTCAAAACCATACCGGCCCACCACCGCAAACGCTTCGTTGCACAACACCCGTTCCCCAATCACCAACTCGCTCAATGCCACCCGCGGATCCACCCGGCACACGTAATCCACACCGCCCAAGGCCACATGGGCTTGGTCCTCCTCCACACGCCCCAAAAAGGTGCCCACCCGGAAGGCGGGCGACCGCAGTTTTGTCACCACCTCGTCAAATCGTTCCAACGCCTTCCGCGCTTGATCGTTGATCTCCTCCAAATCCGATACCCGATCCCGCAAATACACCAGGTCCAACAGCGCGGGGTGCCGACGCGGCAGCCGCGTGGCAATCAGGTCCAACACTTGCAAGGTCGACAGCTGATCCAACTGTTCGCGGCCCAAAGTTCCTTCCCACGAGCCTCCCTCCTCACCGACAACGGGATCTTGCTCCATCGGTTTAGCTCCCTTGGTCGCGCCAGACGGTTTCTTTTTGCTATCGGACATAAGGCAATGCGAGGAAATGACTCAACGAACTCACACCGATGACGCAACCACGTAAGAACGTCCCGTCGACACGTCCGCATCCGGCGTCAACCGGAGGTAGGGACGTCCCGCCGGGGCGTCCGAGTCCGGCACCAACCGAAGGTAGGGACGTCCCGCTGGGACGTCCGCGTCCGGCGGCAGCCGGACGCTCCGGAGCCAGGGGTCTCCCAGCCCTCCCCGAAGCCCTCAAGCTCGAAGTCACAAAGCCCTATAACCCCGATTACGCTCCGCGCAACCCCGAACTGTCATCCCCCGTCGCAGACTCGCTCACGCGACCTGCCGCCCCATCTCAAAGCAAATGCCGCTTGAGGAAGGTCGCGTAGAGCTGACACCGAGGTCGGGCATCGGCTTGCGAACTGCCCGAAATGACCCCCGAACTGCGTAACCGATAAAAACTCTCCGGCGTCGGACACGCCTTGCCCTGCAGCACCCCGCGCAACACATCCGTCAGCCCCGGATCCTTTGCCAATAGAACCAGCATCCGACGCAAATGATCGCCAAACACACCCTCATCCAGTGCCGCCTGCGACTCGAACTCAGCCACGCTGACCTTGCGCGTCGCGATCTCGTGCAAGCTCCGGCGCGTCAGGAAAGGATGTCCCTCAATCAGGTTATAGAAACGCTCGAAGTCCTCCTCGCTCGACACCGGTGATCCATATCGCGTGTTCAAATCGCGCACCTGATCTCGGTTGAAATCGTCCAAAGCCAACCGCGTTCCCACGTTGAAGGGCGATTGGTTCATGTCCGTGATAAACAAGTGCGCTTCCGTGGCGTAAGCGATCGCCAAAGTCAACCCCGCCCAAGGCCCGCTTGGATCCAACGCGCGCTCGTTGTGCCAGCTTCGAAATAACCCAAACACCTCGCTGGCATAGCTACAGACAAACAATCGGTCCACCTCGTCCAACCCCCAAACCAACGGCGCGGTCATGTGTCCCAAAACCTCCCGCCGTATGAATCTCTCGAAATTCACGTTCGCCCCACGCTTCTCATCCCAAACGTCCGAAGGCAGAACCTTTAGCTCCAATTGATCGGCAATCGACTCCGCCAACGACAGGTAAAAATTCCCCACGTTCTCGAGGTTCGAGGCGTTGAATTTCTGAAAATCCGTCAACGCCACCTTCGCTCCACGCTCGCGAGCGAATTGTAACCCCCGCGCGAGCATCGAAGTCTTACCGATCTGCCGGCCTCCCTTAATCAGCACAATGCTGTCATACCGAATCAGAGCGTTGCGCAGCTCCGTATCCGCCGCGCGTGGCACATAAAACTCCGAGAGCAACGACATCGCCCCACCCACCGGCTCCAAGGGGAGTAACGGCTTCGACGCCGACATCGCTGCCACGGGAACGCGTGGCGCAGGTTGAGCCGCCGGTCGAGGCACCAAACGCAGGCCTTTCGTCAAAACAACCCGCACCGCTGGCTTCGCACCGCTCAACGCCTTCAACGAGTGCGTCAAAGATTCCGATACCCGCTCGTCATCCTCGCGCCCCTCCCATAGTAAATACTGAATCGGATCCAAGATGCCCGCCAACGGCTCCGGCAACTCCCCCGTAAACCCAACCCGAATCGGATAAAGCTTCGGCCGACCGTGATGCGATTGCGCCGCCTCATGCGCGTTCTCAACTTCAAAGCACAGCATCTCACTCGTTGCCGAAGCCGCCGAGATCAACGGCACTACCGCATCCGCCGTGCGAATCTGGGTTTCAATCTCCTTCGCCCAATCCACTCCCAACGAAATGTGACGGTCGATAAACACCGAAAATCCGCATTGGATCAGGTGCCGCTCCAATACCTTCACCAAATGCTCCTCCTCCTCGCAGCTGCGCCGATACAGCAGTACCACCTTCAGGGGCGAAGGCCCCGAGGCCGCCGCTGTTGGAGTGGGATGGGATGCGTTGGAACCGGAATTTGTACCAATGGTGAGCATGGGTGCCGCGTGCGTCGTTTTTTCGATCCAAAACCCCGCGCCGCTCTCCCTGCGTCACAACCCAGGTTCCAGCGCGTGTTGAGGTGATGATTAGACCCACCCCCATCGCGCTTGTCAAACCCCTCACCAGAAAATCCAATCGCTTCTCCCGCCTTCTCGTTCTAGACTGCCTCCCATGCATCGAAATATCACCGTCACCCTGACGCGCGATTGCCCAGCCGTTCAAATCCCTTCCGGCGGCCAGTCCACACTCCCAGCCGGAACCTCCGTCGACATCGCCCAAACGCTAGGCGGCTCCTTCACCGTCCATGCCCCAGGCGGACTGTTCCGCATCGCCGGTAAAGACTGCGATGCCCTCGGCATGGCCCCCGAACCCACGTCCGAACAAGCCGCGTTCACAGGTGAACTCACCGAGAAAATGCTCTGGGAGACTCTCAAAACCTGTTTCGACCCCGAAATCCCGGTCAACATCGTCGACCTCGGCCTCGTCTACGACCTCGGAATCGATGCCCTACCCCAAGGCGGGAACAAGGTATTCGTCAAAATGACCCTCACCGCCCCCGGCTGCGGCATGGGGGCCGCCATCGCGGGCGACGCCCAGCAAAAGCTGCTCAGCCTCCCAACCGTGGAAGATGCCAGTGTCGAAGTCGTTTGGGACCCGCCGTGGCATCAATCAATGATCACCGCCGAAGGCCGTCGCATCCTCGGCCTCGGCTAGCCCCAAGCGTCACTCGACCGTCCACCACACGCCACGGAGGGCACGAACGATCAAACTTTTCCTGACAAAAGTTTTGACAACCCCCGCGTCCCGACTACCCTGTCGCCCACGTTGACGGGGTCGTGGCTCAGCAGTCAGAGCGCCAGAATGGCATAAGCTGAGTCATAACCGGGCCGGTTCTTCAACGCTCTTGGGGGTTGTGTGGTTGTATGGGGTGTTAGCTCATTTGGTAGAGCGCCGCAATGGCATTGCGGAGGTGACGAGTTCGAGCCTCGTACACTCCACCACACGTATAGTCCACCCCCTTTGCTATCCCCTACAGAAGCACTCATTCAAAGCCCATCACCTCCGGGGCATAGGTCATAAGGGGACAGACACAGCACCCTCCGGGATTCAAAGGGAATTCCCACACCAACAGTACCCCCCGTGCCTCAGGCCGATGCGATTGGAGATGAAGCCGTGAACGTTCACTATGAGTTGATGGATGCAGTCGAGAACCTGCGTTTCGAACCCCACGACATCGCAGCCCAGCTCGACGCTCGACGCCATTATGCCATGGAGCTCCATGACGAGTTCCCCCTCTCCATCAAGCTCTTCCACTATACCTCCCGTCGACACACCCGTGGAGCCACGTGGCACGAAAGATTGGAGCTCTTCCTTCCCCTTGATGGTCAGGTTCGGTTTCGCATGGGAGAACAGGAGGTAACTCTGCAGCCAGGTGACCTGCTCGTGGTCGACAATCTCAAGCTGCACCACGTCGTCGATTTCCCGGGTTTCGACACACGCGTCATTGTCGTCAGTTTTTTGCCCGAATTTGTCTACAGCCTCGGCTCCCCAACACACGACTACGCATTCCTGCTGCCGTTTTATTCCAAGGTCGAGCGCCGTCCTCACGTGCTGCGGGCCCACGACGCGACAGCCCCAGCCGCGCACGGAGCGCTCCGGCACTTGCTGGATTGCTACTTCAACAGCCCAAAGCGCCCATTCCACCAGGCCGGCGCAAAGGCTTTCCTGCTCGAATTGCTCTACCACCTCGCCACGCATTTTCGTGGTTCCGAAGTATTAACCTGGGAATTCCTCCGCCAACGAGAACGTTCCCTACGGCTCAAGAAGTTATTCGACCATATCAGCGCCCGGCCCGCTGAGAAGCTATCCGTCGATGCGGCGGCCCAACTCGCAGGCATGAGTCCATCAAAGTTCATGAAGATGTTCAAGCAGGTCGCCGGAATGACTCTGGTTGCCTACGTGAATCACGTGCGTCTCGCCAACGCAGCCCGACTCCTGCGCGAAGGCAGCCTGACCATTGCCGAAATTGCCGACCAAACCGGCTTCTCCGACCAAAGCCATTTCGATAAACGGTTCAAGCGCGCGTTCGGCCGCACCCCGAAGGAGTTTCGAGCCGACGGGCTAGGGTGAATTTCGTCCAAGATTTGCACCACCGCGTCCTAGCCGTGTTCCACCCGCCTCGGTATGGTTTCGAGCATGAAGCCACTGCCATTTATTGCCGCACTTCTGCTTTTGCTCCCGACCCTCAAGGCAGCACCCCTCCCTCGACTCAAGGTTTCCGACAATCATCGGTTCCTCGTCACTGAGGAAGGGCGACCCTTTTTCTGGCTCGGCGACACCACGTGGGAACTGTTTCATAGGCTGAACCGCGAGGATGCCATCCGGCTGTTCGAGAACCGCGCCTCTCGACGGTTCAATGTCCTCCAGTCCGTCGCCATCGGGGAGCTCGAAGGTCACACCGATCCGAATCCCTACGGTCACCTGCCGTTCGTCGATCTCGACGTCACCCGCCCCGCCGTGAAGGACGGACCTCAAAATGATTACTGGGATCATGTGGATTTTATCGTGCGCGAGGCGAACCAACGAGGGCTTTACATCGGTTTCCTCCCGACCTGGGGCCGCTTCTGGCACGACTCAAACCAAGGGCAAAAGCCGCTTTTCACCGCCGCAAACGCCGCAGTCTACGGAGAGTGGTTGGGCCAACGCTACAAGGACGCAGGCCTCATCTGGATACTCGGCGGCGACCGTGGCGTGGACAACGACGAGCAGAAGGAGATCCTCCGGGCCATGGCCAAAGGTCTCCGCAAGGGCGACGGCGGAACTCACCTGATGACGCTCCATCCACCCGGAGGCAACGGCTCCTCAACTTGGTTTCATAACGACGGTTGGCTGGACTTCAATATGCGGCAGAACGGCCACGTTCCGGAGTTCACCGGGCGATACGACAAAACCCGAGCGGACTACGATCGCACACCCACTAAGCCCGTCCTGGATGGCGAACCGATCTATGAGGATCATCCGGTCTCGTTCAAAGCCAAGGAACTCGGCCACTCCATCGCCAGCGACGTGCGCCGCCCCCTCTATTGGAACCTGTTCAGCGGTGCCTTCGGCCATACCTACGGACATCATTCCGTGTGGCAAATGTGGTCGCCAGGCAAGCCCCCGATCAACAACCCGCTCATGTCGTGGGCCGAAGCCCTCGATCAACCCGGTGCCGCCCAGATGCAACATGGACGCGCCCTCATCGAATCACGCCCCTTCCTCACTCGCATCCCGGACGATTCCATCATCGTCACCGATCGTGTGCCTACCAGCGTCCCCGGTGCAGGCCGCTATCACTTCACTGCGACCCGGGACACGGATGGCACTTACGCCATGGTCTATGCACCCGTCGGTCGCGCTTTCAAAGTGCGCATGGAGGTCATCCAAGGCACAAAGGTCAAAGCGTGGTGGTTCAACCCCCGTGACGGAAAGGCCACGGCGATTGGCACCTTCAACAACCAAGGCGTGCGCGAATTCGCCCCCCCTAACCCCGGTGAAGTGCTCGACTGGGTGCTCGTGCTCGATGACGTCGCTCTAAAGTTTCCACCGCCAGGAACCAGTAGGAAATCCTCCCGTTGAGACACATCAAATCATGCGACGTCCTTTGTTTGATCGAAATGCCCTGATCGCCCCCTCGAGATGACAACCCCCAACACCCTATTCACAGTCCGGCTCGCGGCGGTCATGAGCGCTTTCCTTTTCGCCGCGTTCGCCCGATCCGACACACCCTACGGATACTGGGAGGTTCGTCTCTACTCCGTCTCGTCGAACAAATTGGACGCCGTGAAGGAACGCTTCCGCGATACCGTGGAACCAGTTCGACGTAAGCACGGCATAATCACCATCGGTTATTGGAGTGCCGCTAGCACCACGAATGGAGGGACGTTCGCCTATCTCATGGCGGCGGCGAGCAAAGCGGAATTGCAACAAAGGGAGAAGGAGTTCGGCGCAGCCCCCGATTTCAAACAAGGCTACTCCGCTTCGCACGCCAAGCATGGCACGACCGTCGACAAGATCGTGTCGCTGCCCCTCACCGCAGACGCGACGGCCAAGTTTGATTTCACATCGACCGAAACCGTTCGCGCGTTCGATCTGCGCATCTATTCTGTGCTACCAGGTAAGCTCGACGCTTTCCGCAATCGATGGCGCGACTTCGCCATACCCATCTACAAGCGCCATGGCCTGCACTGCATCGGATGGTGGGTCGCGGAGAAGAAAGACTCTGACGGCCAGGATCAGTTCGTCTGCCTTTTGGCCGGCAAAAATATCGCCGCAATTCAAACCGCCATCCGCGATTTCCATAATGACTCCGAATGGATCCGCGTCGAGAAGGAGACCGAAGGCAAAGGCAAACTGCGTTCCGATGTCACAGCCTACAAACTTATCCCCACCGATTTCTCCCGCCTGAAATGAACCTACTCATCCTTGCACTCGCCCGACGGTGACCACGAATTAAAGCGACGCAATTGAAAATCAAATGAAAACGATCACTCTCATCGGAGCCGGTGGCAAAATGGGCTGCCGCTTGACCGACAACTTTCTCAAGACAAACTACTTGGTGCACTATCTCGAGGTCTCCTCAAAAGGCATCGAACTCCTGCGCCAACGTGGGGTTACCCCTTCCGATCAAGCCTCGGCAGTCCCTGCAGCAGACGTGGTCATCCTGGCCGTGCCCGACGTGGCCATCGGTGCCGTAGCCCGCGAAGTGGTACCTGCCATGAAACCTGGCGCACTCCTCATGACCTTGGATCCTGCCGCCCCACTCGACGACCAACTCCCCCGTCGCGCGGATATCGGCTGCGTCATCGCGCACCCGTGCCACCCAAGCGTCTTCAACTGGGAGCCAACCGAACCAGCATTCCGTGACTTTTATGGTGGTATCACTGCCAAGCAGGGCATCGTGGTCGCCCTCATGTGGGGTGCAGAACAGGACTACGAACTGGGCCTGGAAGTCGCTCAGGCCATGTATGCACCCGTGAGCCGCGCGCATCGTGTAACTCTCGAACAAATGGCAATGCTCGAACCGGCCCTCGTCGAGACCCTCGCCCAAACCTGCATGGAGATCATCAAAGAAGGCCACGACCGCCTGGTCGCTGCGGGTGTGCCCAAAGACGCTGTGCGGGACTTCGTTCTCGGTCATCTCCGCATCCAAATCGCCGTTCTGTTCGGTGAAGTGAACGGCACTTTCTCCGACGCCGCTTATAAGATCAGCAAACGCGCCAAACCTGTGCTCTTCCGGGAAGGGTGGCAGAACATTTTTGAGATGAGCGACATCCGTGAACAGGTGCGGAACATCACCAACCCATGATCCTCGGCCTCAGTAGCTACACATTCGGCTGGAACGTCGGCGTCCCACAGCACCGACCCGCCCGCCCGCTGGAAGAGCTCGGCCTCCTGGATCAATGCCAAAAGCTCGGGGTGTCACTGCTGCAAATCGCCGACAACCTCCCACTCCACACATTCGATACCTCACGCCTAGATCGTCTCGCCGATCGGGCCGTCCGCGACGGTGTTCAACTGGAGGTCGGGGCTCGGGGGCTGGCCCTTCGAAACGTTCAAACCTATGCCGACATCGCCCGCCGCCTCGGTGCGACATTGGTCCGCTTCGTCATCGACGACACGGACTACCATCCCACGCCCCAGCAAGTCGCACAGCTCCTTCGCCAGTCCGTTCCCTTCCTCGCGAACCTAAGGCTGGGCATCGAGAACCATGACCGATTCCCCGCCGCCACGCTGCGCGACATGATCGTCGACGCCGGAAGTGACCGCATCGGGGTCTGCCTCGACACGGCGAACTCGCTCGGCGCAGGCGAAGGTTTGGACACCGTACTACGCGAACTCGGTCCTTTGACGATCAACCTGCACATCAAGGACTTTAGCATCAGGCGCGTGCCCCATCTCATGGGCTTTAACGTCGAGGGGCGGCCAGCCGGGGACGGGATGTTAGACGTACCGCGACTGCTAAACACTCTCGCGACCTCCGCTCGCTGCGAGACGGCAGTGCTCGAGCTCTGGACTCCACCCGAACCGAACCTCGACCTCACCCGAGCGAAGGAGGAAGCCTGGGCCGCTCAGAGCTTGGCCTATCTAAAACCGCTATTTACAAGATCACCGTGAAACCCCTTCTCTTTGCCATTTTCGGTGCCGGCTTTTGGGCCCGCTGCCAGCTCGCAGCCTGGCGCGAGGTCGGCAACGTCGAGTGCGTGGCTCTCTACAATCGCAGCCGCGACAAGGCGGACGCCTTCGCCCTCGATCTCGGCGTCCCAACAGTCTATGACGACGTCGAGACGTTGTTGCGCGAGATCAAGCCGGACTTCGTCGACAACATCACCGAGGTCGGCGGACACAAATCACTCTCGCTAATCTGCGCGAAACACCGCATTCCCTGCATCTGCCAGAAACCGATGGCTGGATCCTTGAAGGACGCACGCCAGATGGTCGCCGCTTTCGAGAAATCAAAGACGCCGTTCTTCGTGCACGAAAACTGGCGCTGGCAGACCCCCCTGCGTGCGCTGATCAACACCGTGCGCTCCGGCATCATAGGCAAACCATTCAGAGGACGCCTAACCTTCAGGAGCGGTTTCGACGTCTGGGCCAACCAGCCCGCCTTGCGGGATCTGGAGAAATTCATACTCACCGACATCGGCACCCATGTCCTTGACACAGCTCGCGCATGTTTCGGTGAAGCCCGTTCGCTCTACTGCCAGTTGCACCGAACACTGCAACCCTCGGTCGTGGGTGACAATGTCGCCACGTTGCTGCTCTCAATGGGCGAATCACCCACAACGGTGATCATCGAACTGGCCTACGCCAAAACGCCACTCGAACACGAATGCTTTCCCCAAACGACCGCCTTCGTCGAAGGTCCGCTCGGCTCCATCCAGCTCACGGAGGACTACTGGCTGCGTGTCACCACCAGCACCGGAACGCACAGCCGCCGCCACGCACCCCCTCGCTATGCCTGGGCCGATCCACGCTACGATGTCGCTCAGTCTAGCATGGTCGCGTGCCACCAAAACCTGCTCGCGGCTCTACGTGGTGAAACCCAGGCCGAAACCACCGGGGCAGACAATCTCAAAACTCTCGAACTCGTGTTCGCGGCCTACAGATCCGCTCAACAAAACGCCGTCGTGCCGTTCCAGCTCCCATGGTAGTCTAAACAACCACACATCCAGGATCGTCGCTCATACCGACTCCATGCTATGCACTCCACCCACTCCTCACCCCTTCATCGATGGTTAGCGCTCCCTCTCGTCCTGTTCGCCGCAGCGGCCTTTCTCATGGGTTGCAGCAAATCGGAGCCGCCCCAATCCACTCCCGGTGGTACCAAACAACTCACAGTCGGTGTCGCGTTCGAAACCTTGCAAACCGAATACTGGGTCGCCGGTTTCGAGGCCATCAAAGCGGAACTAAAGCAACGCAACATCACCATGCTCGACGCCGTCGCAGATCAAGATGCCAGTCGACAGCTTCAGCAGGTGAAGACCTTCATCACACGGGGTGTCGACGGCATCATCCTCGTGCCCAAAGATGCCAAGACCTGCATCCCGATGATTCGCGCCGCCAACGAAGCAAAAATCCCAATCGTGCTGTTCAACCGGCCTGCCGACAAAACCGATGCCGTCTCCACCGCCGTCGTCGCCGACAACCGCACCCTCACACGTGACACGGTCGGCTACATGATCGAGCAGGCACGCAAAACCAACTCCAAACACAAGGCTATGATCGTGCTCGGCGACCTCGGGGACATCAACGCCATCGGCCGCCGCGATGGGTTTGAGGATGCGCTTAAGGGCAGCGAAAGCATTATTGAGGTGGTGGCACGGGTGCCCAGTGAGTGGAACCAGGAGAAGGCTCAAGCCGGCGTGGTCAACGCGCTCCAAGCGAATCCCGACATCAGTTTCATCTTCACTTCGTCGGATTTCCTGCTCCCTTCCATCACCTCCGCTCTTAAAGCAGCAGGTCGCTACAAGAGGATCAACGAGCCGGGCCACGTTATCCTGGGGGGCTTCGACGGCGATCGGACCGCATATCAGATGCTCAAGGACGGTTACATGGATGCCACAGGAGTTCAGGACGTCTACTTCGAAGCACAGCAAAGCGTTCAAGCACTGCTCGACCGACAAGCAGGCCAACCGGTGCGCGAGGTCATCCTCGATCCCGGCTTTGTCATCCATCAGGGAAATCTCAAGGAGAAAGCCGCCCGAATGTGGGGTGCCAATATCCGATCCAAGTGAAGCCTCTTTCCAAAGCCAATAACCTGCTTCTCCGCTGGACCCAGTCCGAGTACCTCGTGCTCGGACTCACCATCCTGTTGGTCCTTGCCGTCGCTCCGTTCACACCCGAATTGATCAGCACCGGAAACCTGCGAAACATCCTCAGCTACATGCTCCCTCTCTTCATCATCGCCACGGGCATGACCCTGGTGATGATTACGGGCGGCATCGACCTCTCCGTCACCTCCATCATCGCACTCACAAGCGTCATCGGTGCACGACTCATGTCACACGATGGCGGCGGACTACCCTCCTCAGGTGCCGTGTTGGTGATGCTCACCCTCGGCGCATCGGTGGGAGCGTTGAACGGGGCCGCCATCACCATGCTCCAACTACCAGCATTCATCGTGACGTTGGCTTCCATGATGTTCGTGAGCGGGTTCGCCGTCTGGCTCACACAGTCCAAAAACATCTACGGTTTGCCAGAGTCGTTCCTGGCCCTGGGCCAACGGCTGCCCATCGCCCTCGCACTCACCGCGGCCCTCGCCCTCGCCGCCCACCTAATCCTCCACAGGACCGTGGCCGGCCGATGGCTCTACGCAGTCGGCATCAATCCCACTGCCGCTCACATCTCTGGCGCCCCCGTGCGCACAATAACCGTGTCCGCCTACGTCGCCTCCGGGTTCTGCGCCGCACTGGCCTCCGTCTTGCTCACCGGACGCCTCGAAACCGCCTCCCCCGTGCTCGGCCGCGAACTCCTGCTGGACATCATCGGCGCAACCGCCCTCGGCGGCACCAGCCTCTTCGGGGGCAGAGGCAAGATCGCCTGGACGCTCTTCGGCGTGCTCTTCCTCACCGTGCTCGATAACGCGCTAAACCTCTTAAATCTCTCCCAGTTCTCCATCACCCTAACCAAAGGTTTGGTCATCCTACTGGCCGCCGTGCTCGATGCGCTGCGAGTTCGTTTTCACATCCACACACCCGCGTGAGGTCATCAAACATGCCCCCCACCCCCACGCCATCCACGGCCTCAAAGGAGTTGCTTTCGTTGCGCGATGTCGAAAAGGCTTTCTTCGGCGTCCGAGTGCTCAAAGGGGTCAGCTTCAACGTGCTCGAAGGCGGGATGCTCGGATTGGTGGGCGAAAACGGTGCCGGCAAGTCTACCCTGGTCAATATCCTCGGCGGGAATCTGAAACCCGATTCAGGCACGATTCACTTCGCAAACGCTCTCTACGCCCCTCGGAACCCTCAGGACGCCGCACATTGCGGCCTAGCGTTCATCCATCAAGAGTTGAACCTGTTTCCGAATCTCTCCATCGCCGAGAATATCTTCCTCACCCGCTTCCCGTGTGCCAGTCGGTCCCCATTCATCCGACGCAGCCTCATGCACGAGCGCACCACAGCGCTCCTGCGTCAGGTCGGACTCGACATTCCTCCAGATCGAATCGTACAAGGTCTCTCCTCCGGGGAGCGTCAATTGGTCGAAATCGCCAAAGCTCTAAGCCTCGAAGCGCGGCTCATCGTTTTTGATGAACCCACAACCTCCCTCAGCGAACGTGAAACAGCGAGGCTCTTCAATCTCATCGCCCAACTGCGCGCAGCCGGGTTGACCTTGGTTTACATCTCCCACACGCTTTCCCACGTATTCCAGCTCTGTGATGATCTCGTGGTCCTGCGCGATGGCGAAGTCGTGGCTTCCGGTGCCACCTCATCCTTCACTCCCGACAAGCTCGTCTCTCTCATGGTCGGACGTACTCTCACTAACCTTTTCCCACAGCCGAAACCCAACACCGTCGGTTCGCAGGGGGGCGTGCCTGTTCTGGAAGTTCGCGATGTGTCCCAGCCAGGGGTCGTGAATCAGGTCTCCCTCACGCTGCACCAAGGCGAGATTTTAGGGCTGGCCGGCTTGATGGGCTCAGGTCGCTCGGAACTGGCGCGGATGATCTTCGGCTTGGCCCCCTTCCAACAGGGAGCCGTGCGCGTCTCGGGTGAAGTGATTCACCAACTCTCTCCCCGCAACCAGATCCGTCGCGGAATGGCTTTCCTGACCGAAGACCGCCACCGCGAAGGGTTGTGCCTCGACGGAAGCGTCGCCGATAATCTAGCTCTCGTAACTCTTCCACAGCACGGGCAACCCCCTCTAGGTTGGCTCTCGCTTGAATCCGTAAGGGCTGCCGTGTCCCGAATCCGATCCGTCGTGCGCCTCGACACCAAGGCAAACGACACGCAACCCGTCCGTACCTTGAGCGGCGGGAATCAACAAAAGGTGGTGCTCGGCAAATGGCTGCTCAGCCAACCGAAGGTCCTCGTGCTGGACGAGCCCACGCGAGGCATCGATGTCGGAGCTAAGTTCGAAATCTATACGCTGATTCAAGATCACGCCGCCCAGGGCGCAGGCGTGCTGGTCATCTCCTCCGAGATCGAGGAGTTGATCGGCCTCTGCGACCGCATTCTTGTGATGCGCCAAGGTCGATTGGTCGACGACCTGCCTCGGGCCGAGTTCAATCGCGAACGGATTCTCTCCGCCGCGTTAGGGTCGTCGCTGGAGGTCACAGCGTGAATCGCTTCCACCAACGTCTGATCGAGCTCGCACCCCTCTTGCTCTTCGTCGCCATGCTCGCCTTCTTCGGCGCTCAGTCGCCCAAGTTCCTTGAGCCACGGAACCTCGCCAATATCGTCGCCCAGGCCTCTTCAACCGGCATTCTCGCCGTAGGCATGACCTTCGTGTTGCTAACCGCCGGTGTAGATCTGTCCGTCGGAGCGATCATGTTCGTCGCTGCGGCCGTTGCGGGTAAAATGGCGACCGCCGGTCAACCGATGCCGTTCGCGTTGGTCGTCATGCTCTGCCTCTCGCTAACGTTCGGAGGCGTCAATGCATTCTTCACCGCTCAGGTCCGCGTCGCCCCGTTCATCGTGACCCTCGGCACTCTCTTCATCGGGCGTGGCCTCGGCCTCCGGATCACCGAGACGCGCGCACTCAACCTTCCCGATAGCTTCCTCATGCTCGGTTCCGCCCGATTCCTCGGCCTCCCCCTGCCCGCATGGCTCTTTGCATGCGTCCTCGTTCTCGCACATGTGGTGCTGACCCGCACGCCGATCGGACGGCAAATCTTCGCCCTCGGCCATGACTCGGAAAAAGCGAAGAAAGCCGGTATCCCCACCACTCGGATTCTCGTCGTCGTCTACCTGATTAGCGGCCTTTGTGCGGGTCTCGCAGCAGTGGTTACCCTAGGCCAACTCGGTGCGGTTTCCCCAAAGTTCGGGGAGCAGAAGGAATTCGCCGCCATCGCCGCCGCCGTGCTCGGCGGAACCAGCTTGTTCGGCGGACGCGGCAGCGTCTTACCCGGTACTTTGCTCGGAACGTTGTTGATCCAAACCATCGAAAACGGACTCGTGGTCATGAACGCCAATCCCTACATCTACCCCATGGCCACAGCCACCGTCATCTTCGCAGCAGTGCTCCTCGAAAGCCTACGAAGGCGTATCCACTAGCCCCCACCACCACGCCAACGGCTCCACGCCCGAATGAGCCCGAACGGCGAGAGCTCTTGCCGCTCGGCAGGGAATAGCAGTCACTCAGCCCGAACATCACCGCAAGCAGAGTCATTGGAGGTGGTGATTGGAAGGCTCATGGGAATTGGCTCAGTGAATCCCCGGAGATTGTTCCAACCGTGACACGCATCCCGTGAATGCACGGCTTGCCTCCCATGAGGGCAGGGTCAAACGGAATGCGATTGAGATCAAGAAAGGTCACAGAAGAATGCGGCCACTGCATGGGAGCTCCGTTCAGAGTGCAGTTTGACAAGCATAGGGTATTTCAGGATTCTGTGCCCATGGAAATCGTCCTGCCGAAAAAGCTTCAGCGATTCGTCGCTAGGAAAGTTCGCGACGGCGGTTACGCAGACGCCAGCGAGGTGGTGCGTGAAGCCTTGCGAGACCTCCACGCCAAGGAAAACCCAGCCGACCAAGACTCGCGGGAACTGGCCGAATTGCTCCTCCCCGCTCTGGCGGGTCCCCACCGTGGTGTCATTGAGGAGGACTTTGACCGGTTGCGCAAACGCGCTCGACGCAAGCCGACCCATCCATGACGCTGCGGCTGGAGTGGTCGGAATACTTCCGGGTCGATCTTGAAAAAGGAGTGGACTGGTATCGTAACAACGCGGGACCGAAAAACGCCGAGCGTTTTGTTTCCGCCGTGCAGTACACTCTCACAGCGCTCTGCCAAACCCCGAGCCTCGGCCGCCCTAGGTTCAAGATGTGGCAAGGATTGTCAGGAATTCGATCGTTCCGCGTCGAAAGCCCCTTCCATCGTCAT
>Ga0172373_10002790_pt1 | contig 26422 bp, 22 predicted proteins | sample Lak10m_2_FD_114546 | JGI IMG/M metagenome (GOLD analysis project Ga0172373, IMG submission 114546) | Freshwater microbial communities from Kabuno Bay, South-Kivu, Congo - kab_092012_10m | ecosystem: Environmental > Aquatic > Freshwater > Lake | place: Democratic Republic of the Congo...
CATACGAAAATAGGCTGTCCGTCCGAACGTCGTTCCCGCGCATCGCGATCCCCTCGAAGGCTACACCAGGATCGAATCACGCGCCGCGCTCACAGGGAAGGTTTTTCCGCACCCTGTTAAAGCAGGCTGCCCTGGCGGCCGTCGGCCGGCCCCTTGCCCTTGGGTTTCGCGGCGGCAGGGCCGCCGACGGTGACGTCGGCCGTCCCGTCGCCGAACTCCACCCGCCAGACGGTGCCCGGAACGGCGGCGGCGGCGCCGGCCAGGTGGCCGGCCGCGTCGCGCACCACCGCGTAGCCGCGCTCCAGCACCTTGCGGTAGGAATAGCTTTCCAGCAGCTTGCCCTGGGTTTCCAGCCGCCGCGTCTGGGTGTCCACGGCGCGGGCCAGCGCCTCGGGCAGGCGGGTCGCCGCCTGCGACAGAAGCAGCCGGTCGCGCTCCAGCCGGGCCGCTTCGGCGGCGCGGGCCTTGTCCAGGGCATGGGTCAGGCGGGCCGACACCCGCTTCAGTTCCCCGTCATGGCGGTTCAGCAGGTTGGGCAGGGCCAGCCGCAGGCGTTCGGCGCGGTCGTCCAGCCGCAGCAGGCAATCCTCGATGACCCGGCGGGGATTGGGCAGGGCGCGGGCCACGGCTTCGACGCGCAGGCGGCGTTCGTCCAGGCCGCGGGTCAGGGCGGTGACCAGCCGGGCACGGCAATCGGCGACCTGGGCGATCAGTTCGGCCCGCACCGGCACCGCCTTTTCCGCCGCCGCCGTCGGGGTGGGCGCACGCAGGTCGGCGGCATGGTCGATCAGGGTGGTGTCGGTCTCGTGGCCCACCGCGCTGATCAGCGGGATCTCCGACGCGGCGGCGGCGCGCACCACCGCTTCCTCGTTGAAGGCCCACAGATCCTCGACCGAACCGCCGCCGCGGGCGACGATCAGCAGGTCGGGGCGCGGCACCGGCCCGCCCGGCGGCAGGCGGTTGAAGCCGGCGATGGCGGCGGCCACCTGGGCGGCGGCGCCGTCGCCCTGCACCGCCACCGGCCACAGCAGCACGTGGCTGGGGAAGCGGTCGGCCAGACGGTGCAGGATGTCGCGGATCACCGCGCCGGTGGGCGAGGTGACGATGCCGATGGTGCGGGGCAGGAACGGGATGGGGCGCTTGCGGGCGGCATCGAACAGGCCTTCGGCGGCCAGCTTGCGGCGGCGGTCTTCCAGCAGCTTCAGCAGGGCGCCCTGGCCGGCCAGCTCCATGCGCTCGACCACCATCTGGTATTTCGAGCGGCCGGGATAGGTGGTCAGCCGCCCGGTCGCCACCACTTCCATGCCGTCCTCGGGGGCGATGCCCAGGCGCTGGGCCTGGCCGCGCCAGCACACCGCGTCCAGCACCGCGTCGGCATCCTTGAGGGCGAAGTACAGATGGCCCGAGGAATGGCGCTTGAAGCCGGAAATCTCGCCCTTGACGCGGACCAGGGCGAAGGTCTCCTCGACCGTGCGCTTGAGGGCGCCGGAGATTTCGCTGACGCTGTATTCGGGGACGTTCGAGGCGGGGCGGGCGGCGGTGTCGGTCATGGCCGGATGATGGCGCGGGACGGCCGGGATTGCAAACCCCGACCGCCATGATAAAACCCGATCAGGATATGACACCCCTGCTGCGGAGAGAGCGATGAAGGTGCTGGTGGTGGGCGGCGGCGGCCGCGAGCATGCGCTGTGCTGGAAGCTCAAGGCGTCTCCCCTGTTGACCCGGCTGTGGTGCGCCCCGGGCAATGCCGGCATCGCCGATGTCGCCGAATGCGTCGGCATCGGCGCCGAGGATGTCGCCGGGCTGGAATCCTTCGCCGTCGCCCAGTCCGTCGATCTGGTGGTGGTCGGTCCCGAGGCGCCGCTGGTGCTGGGGCTGGCCGACCGGCTGCAGGCCGCCGGCATCCGCGTGTTCGGCCCGTCGGCGGCGGCGGCCGAGCTGGAGGGCTCGAAGGGCTTCATGAAGGACATCGTGTCCAAGGCCGGCATTCCCACCGCCTGGTACGGCCGCTTCACCGACATCGACGCCGCCAAGGCCTTCATCCGCGAGAAGGGCGCGCCCATCGTCGTCAAGACCGACGGGCTGGCCGCCGGCAAGGGCGTGGTGGTGGCCATGACTCTGGACGAGGCGCTGGCCGCCGTCGACGACATGATGGGCGCCAAGGTGTTCGGCGCCGCCGGCGACGAACTGGTGATCGAGGAGTTCCTGGACGGCGAGGAAGCCAGCTTCTTCGCCCTGTGCGACGGCCGGACCGCCATCCCCCTGATCGCCGCCCAGGACCACAAGCGGGTCGGCGACGGCGACACCGGCCCCAATACCGGCGGCATGGGGGCCTATTCCCCCGCGCCGGTCTTCACCGATGTCCTGCGCGACAGGGTGATGGAGCAGGTGATCCTGCCGGCGGTGCGCACGATGGCCGCCGAGGGCAAGCCCTATACCGGCGTGCTGTTCGCCGGCCTGATGATCCGGAACGACACCGCCAAGCTGCTGGAATTCAACGTCCGCTTCGGCGACCCGGAATGTCAGGTGCTGATGGCGCGGCTCAAGTCCGATCTGCTGCCGGTGCTGGTCGCCGCCGCCGAGGGCCGCCTGGACGGCGTCCGTCTGGACTGGAGCGACGAATGCGCGCTGGTGGTGGTGATGGCGGCCAACGGCTATCCCGGCAGCTACCGGAAGAACACCGTCATCGGCGGCCTGGATGCCGCCGGTGCCGTCGCGGGCGTCACCGTGCTGCATGCCGGCACCGCCCGCGATCCCGAAGGGGCGGTGGTCGCCACCGGAGGCCGGGTGCTGGGCGTCACCGCCACCGGCGCCGACGTCGCCCAGGCCCGCGAGCGGGCCTATCGGGCGGTGGATGCCCTGGACTGGCCGGACGGCTTCTGCCGCCGCGACATCGCCTGGCGGGCCTTGTCCCGGTGAGCCTGCCCCTGCCCCTGCTGGACCGGCTGACCGGCGGCGCCCGCCCCTATCTGCTGCTGACCCTGTTCAGCCTGATGCTGTTCCTGCCCGGCCTGGCGGACCTGCCGCCGCTGGACCGCGACGAATCGCGCTTCATGCAGGCCACCCGCCAGATGCTGGAAACCGGCGATTTCATCCGTATCCAGTTCCAGGGCGAGATGCGGGCGAAAAAGCCGGCCGGGGCCTATTGGCTGCAGGCGGCCAGCGTCGGGGCGCTGTCGCATCCCGCCTCGACCCAGGCCTGGCCCTATCGATTGCCGTCGCTGCTGGCGGCCTGGGCGGCGGTGCTGATGACCTTCGGCTTCGGCCGTGCCCTGGTGGGCGAGCGTCCGGCCCTGCTGGCGGCGGTGCTGCTGGCATCCTCGACCATGCTGGTGTCGGAAGCCCACCAGGCCAAGACCGACGCCGTCCTGCTGGCCCTGGTGGTGGCGGCGCAGGGAATCCTGGCCCGCTTCTATGTGGCGGCCCGTGCCCGCGACATGGCCGGCGCCGGTGGCGGCGGCTGCGGTGGCGGCGGGTGCGGCACCGCGGTTCCCGCCGCCCTGGCCGTCGCCATGCCCGGCGTGGGCGAGGCGTTGCTGTTCTGGCTGGTGCAGGGCGCCGCCATCCTGGTCAAGGGGCCGGTGGTGCCGGTGATCAGCCTGCTGACCGTCGCCGCCCTGGGCATCGCCGACCGCTCGGTGCGCTGGCTGGTGCCGCTGAAGCCGATGCTGGGGCCGCTGGTCGCCGCCGCCATCGCCGCGCCGTGGTTCGCCGCCGTGTCGCAGGCCACCGGCGGCGCCTTCGTCGGCGAGGCGGTCAAGGGCGACCTGCTGCCCAAGCTGCTGGGCGCGCACGAAAGCCACGGCGGCTTTCCCGGCCTGTATCTGCTGCTGGCCTCGGTGCTGTTCTGGCCGGGGTCGCTGCTGCTGTGGCCGGCTCTGACCCGGGCCTGGCAGCAGCGCGGGCGGCTGGTCTTCCGGGTCCTTCTGGCCTGGGCGGTTCCCACCTGGGTGATGTTCGAACTGATTCCCACCAAGCTGCCGCATTACGTGCTGCCGGCCTTTCCCGCCCTGGCGCTGATGGTCGCCGCCCTGGTCTGCGAAGGCCTGGACAGCTTCCGCCACAGGGCGGCCCGGCTGTGGTACGGCCTGTGGTGCGTCGTCGGGCTGGTCCTGGCCGGTCTGGTGGTGGCCTTGCCGATCAAGCTGGGCGGCGGGTTCCATTGGCTGTCGGTGCCGGCGGCGGCGGGCATCGTCCTGGCCACCCTGCTGCCGGCCGTCCTGGCCATCGGCGGCCGTCCGGTTCCTGCCGCGCTGGCCCTGGGCCTGACCGCGCTGGCCACCTATCCGGTGCTGTTCCACGGCGTGCTGCCGTCGCTGGAGCGGATGTTCCTGTCGCGCGGCGTCGCCCGGGTGGTCGGGCTGATCGGCTCGGACGGGCCGGTGGTGGCCGCCGGCTTCTCGGAACCGTCGCTGGTGTTCCTGCTGGGCACCGACACCGCTTTCGGCGACGGCGCCGCCGCCGCCGACCATCTGGCCGCCCACCGCCGCACCCTGGCGGTGGTGGAAGGCCGCCAGCAGGCCGCCTTCGACAGGCGGGCGGCCGAACTGGGGCTGGCCGTGGAAAGTTTCGCTTCGGTGGCCGGGATCAATTATTCTCGCGGGAAGCCGGCCGTCTTGACGGTCATTGGGATAACCGCGCCATGATGCCGACCGAACCGACCCTGCCGCAGCGTCTGGCCCTTGCCCGGGACGGGCTGTGTCTGGCGGCGGGCGACCTGCGCCGTTTCCTGAAGCCGCACATGGCGGCCCAGGCCGCCCGCACCCGGCGTTTTCCGCTGGCCTGGTCGCTGGCCTATGTCGTCTTGTTCTGCGCCCTGGCCATGCTGGTGCTGGACCGGCCCCTGGCCCGGCTGCTGAAGGCCCATGTCGGCGGCGACGTCGAAGGGTTCTTCAAGGTGGTCACGCGCCTGGGCGAGGCGCAGCTTTACCTGATCCCGGCGGGCATTCTGTTCGCCGGCATGCTGGCGGCCTCGATCCGTGCCGCCACCCCCGAGGCGGCCGACCTGTGGCGGCGGCTGTCGGTGGCGCCGGGCTTCATGTTCCTGACGATGGCGGTGTCCGGCCTGATCAGCAATGCCGTCAAGTTCGGCGTGGGACGGCTGCGGCCGCGCTATCTGTTCGAGCAGGGCCTCTACGGCTTCGATCCGTTCAACACCGCCTGGGCGATGAATTCCTTTCCCTCGGGCCACAGTCAGGCGGGGTTCGCCGCCATGACCGCCCTGGTGGTGATTTTTCCGCGCTACGACCTGCTGTGGCTGCTGATCGCCGCCCTGGTGGCGGTCAGCCGGGTGGTGACCACCGTGCATTTCCTGTCCGACGCGGTGGCCGGCTCGTTCCTGGCCATCGCCGTGACCGTGCTGCTGGCCCGGCTGTTCCGCGCCCGCGGACTGGACCCGCAATGGCGGTTGCCGCGGGACTGGAAATAGCCCCGCCGGATCAGCTTTTCAGGTCGCTTTCCAGGCGGTCGCGCAGCAGTGCGGCTTCCTGCTGCCGGTGCCACATGGCGGCATAGGCGCCGCCGGCCGCCAGCAGTTCGGCATGGCGGCCGCGTTCGGCGATGCGTCCGGCCTCCAGCACGATGATCTCGTCGGCATCGACCACGGTGGACAGCCGGTGGGCGATGACCAGGGTGGTGCGGTCCTTCGACACTTCGCGCAGGCTTGCCTGGATTTCCTTTTCGGTATGGGTGTCCAGGGCGCTGGTGGCCTCGTCGAACAGCAGGATGGCCGGGCTTTTCAGGATGGTGCGGGCGATGGCCACCCGCTGTTTCTCGCCGCCCGACAGTTTCAGGCCGCGCTCGCCGACGCGGGTGTCGTAGCCGGCCGGCAGGGAGACGACGAAATCATGGATGCGGGCCAGCCGGGCGGCGGCCTCGATTTCGTCCTGGCCGGCGCCGGGACGGCCATAGGCGATGTTGTAGCGGATGGTGTCGTTGAACAGCACGGTATCTTGCGGAACGATGCCGATGGCCGCCCGCAGCGAGGATTGCGTCACCCGCCGGATGTCCTGGCCGTCGATGGACAGCCGGCCGCCGGTGACGTCGTAGAAGCGGAACAGAAGCCGCGAGATGGTGCTTTTCCCCGCCCCCGACGGCCCGACGATGGCGACGGTGCGGCCGGCCGGGACGGTGAAGTCGACCTCTTTCAGGATCGGCCGGTCGGGGTCGTAGGCGAACGAAACCGACTGGAAGCGGATGGCGCCGCCATCGACCGCCAGGGCCGGGGCGCCGTCGTCGTCGGCGATCTCGGCGTTCTGGTCCAGCAGGCGGAACATCGCCTCCATGTCGGTCAGCGACTGCTTGATCTCGCGATAGACGAAGCCCAGGAAATTGAGCGGCAGGTACAACTGGACCAGATAGGCGTTGACCAGCACGAAATCGCCCAGGGTCATGGTGGCGTCGGCCACCCCTTGCGCCGCCATGATCATCACGGCGGTCAGGCCCAGGGCGATGATGGCGCCCTGGCCCATGTTCAGCAGCGCCAGGGTGACCTTGCTCTTGACCGCCGCCGCCTCGTAGCGGGCCAGGGCCCGGTCGTAGCGGGCCGCTTCGTGGTCCTCGTTGCAGAAATACTTGACCGTCTCGAAGTTCAGCAGCGAATCGACGGCCTTGGTGCTGGCCTCGGTGTCGGTTTCGTTCATGGCGCGGCGGAACTTGGTGCGCCATTCCGTGACCGCCAGGGTGTACAGGATGTAAAGGGCGATGGTGCCGAAGGTGACCAGGGCGAAGCGGGCATCGTACATCCGCCACAGCACCGCCGTCACCAGGGCGATTTCCAGCAGGGTCGGCAGGATGTTGAACAGCATGAAGTTCAGCAGGAACTCGATGCCCTTGGTGCCGCGCTCGATGGCCCGCGACACCCCGCCGGTCTGCCGGTCCAGGTGGAAGCGCAGGGCCAGACGGTGCAGGTGGCGGAACACCTTCAGTCCCACCGCCCGGATGGCCGACTGGCCGACGCGGGCGAAGGCGATGTCCCGGGCCTCGCCGAACAGTCCGGCCAGGGTGCGCCCGGCGCCATAGGCCACCAGCAGTGCCAGGGGCACGGCCAGCGGCGACGGCGCGCTCAGGGCGTCGACCGCCTGCTTGTAGATCAGCGGAACAGCGACGGTGATCAGCTTGGCCGTGGCCAGGAACGCCAGGGCCAGCGCGACCCGCAGCCGCAGCACCGCCCGTCCCCGCGGCCACAGATAGGGGGCCAGGGCGCGGATGGTGGCCCAGTCGTTGCGCGGTCCCGTCCGGGGCGCGCGCCAGTTGTTCGAGGGATCGCGGCGTCTCATCTCTGCCAAGATGGCGGTGTTTGCCGTCGGGCGCAATGCGGCAGGCGGCGGAAGGATTGCCCTTGCCGCCCTGCTTGCCTATGCTGCGCCGCATGAGTCACCCGCCCGCCCCGCATTCCGGCGACATCGACTGGAAACCCGTCCGGCTGCTGCTGTTCAGCGCCGACGACACCTTCCGTTTTCAAGTCCGCCAGACGTTCCGCAAGCTGAATGTCCAAGACGTCCTGTCGACCGGCATCGCCGCCGATGCCGGCCCGCTGATGGAGCGGAAAGCCGATGTCGGGGTGGTCGATCTGGAAAGCGATGCCCAGGCCGGACTGGCGTTCCTGCAGCGGGTACGGGCCATCGATGCCGGGATGCCGATTCTGGTGGTGGCCAGTCCGGGCGATCGCCCCACCATGCGTCCGGCCCTGCACCTGGGAATCGAGGGGGCCGTGCCGAAACGGGTGTCCGGGCACGAGCTGGCCCAGCGCGTCGCCCATGTCCTGAAGGACGCCCGGCGGCTGCCGGTCCCGGCGGCCGAGGATTCCCGCCCCCATGTGGTGCTGAACAAGCCGCAATCGATGCCGGCGGCGATGGATGCCCCCCAGCCCGGGGCCATCGGCGCGGCTCCGGTCCCGGCGGAAGCCGACAGCCTGAAGCGCGAACTGGCCGCCCTGACCGCCCGTCTGGGGCAAAGCCCGGTCATCGGCGGCGGTTCCGTCATCGGTGGTGGTTCCGGCGGCGGCGGCGGTGCGGTCGCCGGGTCCGGCGGTCCGGCGGTGCGGGCGGACAAGGCCGGCGGTGGCCGTCTGAGCGCCGACGACATCGGTGCGCCGGTCCGGCCGGGCGGCGGCGGCACGCTGGCCGACGACGACTTTTCCGACCTGCCGGTCCGGCCCGGCGGCGGCAAGCTGGACTTCGACGATTTCCCGGCCCCGCCTCCGGCGCCGGCTGCGAAGCGCGACCAGACCGTCGAGCTGCGCGGAAGCGACGCCGACGATTCGGCCGCCCGCAAGCGGGCCGAGGCCGCCAAGGCCAAATGGAAGGAACTGCTGGAGGAAGCCGGGCACCAAAGCCGTACCGGCCAGGACGTCGCCAGCCTGGATGTCGGGGCCATCGTCGCCGATCACGGCCTGTGGCTGGGGTCGAAGGGCGCCGGGGGCAAGCGGGCCACGTTCCAGGGCATGGACCTGGCCGGTGCCGACCTGTCGGGGGCCGTGCTGGCCAACGCCACCTTCCGCGACGTCGACCTGTCGGATTCCTGCCTGATGGAAAGCCGGCTGGACGGGGCGGATTTCCGCTATGCCGTCCTGGGGGCGGCCAATCTGGGCAAGGCCGACCTGGGGGTCGCCCAGTTGCGCCACGCCGACCTGCGGCTGGCCAACCTGGAAGGGGCCAACCTGCGCGGCGCCGACCTGTCCGGGGCGCGTCTGGCCGGGGCCAAGCTGGCGGGGGCCGACTTTACCGGCGCCGTCCTGATGGGGGCCGACCTGCGCGAAACCGACCTGTCGCAGGTGGAAAACCTGCGGCAGCCGCAGTTGGGCAAGGCCCGCTGCGACATGAGCACCCGGCTGCCGCCGGGGGTGTCCCGCCCGCCGCGGGAGGACGGGGCCTGACCGGGGATCAGGCGGCCCGGGATCAGGCGGCTGTCCTGGGCAGGTACAGGCTGATGTCGACGTCGTCGATCTGGTCGGGCCGCAGGTACTGCAGGGCATAGTCCTTCCACACGCCCGAGGTCAGGAACAGCTGCCACAGGTCGGAATCGATGTGCTGGTCCTTGACCATGAAGGACATGATCTTCAGCGATTCCGACAGGGTCTTGGGCTTCTTGTAGGGGCGGTCGGCGGCGGTCAGCGCCTCGAAGATGTCGGCCACCGCCATCATGCAGGCGGGGGTGGACATCTGTTCGCGCACCAGTCCCTTGGGATAGCCGCGGCCGTTCATCTGCTCGTGATGGCCGCCGGCCCATTCCGCCACCCGGGTCAGGTTCTTGGGGAAGGGCAGGGCCTTCAGCATCAGGATGGTCTGGGTGATGTGCTCGTTGATCTTGAAGCGGTCTTCCGCGGTCAGCGTGCCTCGGCCGATGCAGAGGTTGTAGATTTCGCCCTGATTGTACTTGTCGGCGCAGGGCTTCATGGTGAAGCCCTCTTCGTCGTAGCGGCTCCAGTCGATGCCGCCTTCGTAGGGGATGACGTGCCAGGCGCGGTCGGACAGCACCTGCTCCACCACCGGCGGCTTGGGCTGGTCGGCCGGGCGGCGGCGCGTTTCGTCGATGGACAGGCCCAACTGGTCGTCAAGGGTGCGCACCCAGGTCATGGCGGCGACCTGCTTCAGCCGTTCGATGCGCTCGGGGGCCATGAACTCGCCGCCGACATTGCATTCGGCGACGAAGGCGAAATCCTCGTCCAGGCGGGTCAGGCGCCCGTCCATCTCGGTCTTCAGGTCCTCTTCCGGCCGTTCGCCGGCGACGACGCCTTGCAGATAGTCGATGACGGCGTCGCGCTTCATCACCTCGAAGCGCATCCGCACCTCGTGGATGCGGTTGTAGATGGTTTCCAGCTTGGTGGCCTTGTCGACGATGTATTCCGGCGTGGTGACCTTGCCGCAATCGTGCAGGCCGGCGGCGACCTCCAGCTCGTACCATTCGTCTTCCGTCAGGCTGAAGGCGGCGAAGGGGCCTTCGGTCTGGTCGCAGGCCGCCTTGGCCAGCATGGCGGTCAGGGCCGGAACACGGTTGCAGTGGCCCCCGGTATAGGGGCTCTTGGCGTCGATGGCGCCGGCAATCACCTGGATGAAGCTTTTGAACAGGTGTTTCTGGGCGTCGATCAGGCGCTGGTTGTCCAATGCCACGGCGGCCTGGCTGGCCAGCGCCTCGATCAGCGGGGTGATGTCGGGGCCGAAGGAGATGACGGTGTTGGCGTCGTCGCGGGCGTTGATCAGCTGCAGGACGCCGATGACCTCGTTCTCGTAGTTCTTCAGCGGCACGGTCAGGAACGATTTCGAGCGGTAGCCGGTCTTGGCGTCGAAGGCCTTGGTGCCGGAAAAGTCGAACTTGTCGACGTCGTAGGCGTCGGCGATGTTGACCGTGGCCCCCGACAGGGCGCAATAGCTGGATACGTTCTTGTGGTTGGGATTGCCCTGCTCGTCGTGCAGGCGCAGCGGCGGGAAGGGGATGGGCTTGCCGGTGGTGCCGCCCATCGCCACGTCCAGCGTGTCGTTCAGCATGATCTCGAACTTCAGGCCGTCCTTGCCGTCGGTGACGAGGTAAAGGGTGCCGCCGTCGGCGTTGGTCATCGACTTGGCGCCCAGCAGGATCTTTTCCATCAGGCGGTTGTGGTTGCGCTCTGCCGACAGGGCGATACCCAACTCGATCAATGTGCGATAACGCTGTTCCTGCGATGCGGCGGTCATGAGCCCAACTCCCTCGAACCCCCTCCCCCGGGGGGACGCCAAGAGGGTACAGCCAAACGCACATCAGGCCAAGGCCGAGCTGGGGTCAAGGCCGAGGTTGACGCGAGCCCCCGCTTCGCGCTTCCCTGAAGTCCCATCTGCCGGAGGTCCGCTTGCCCCACGAATCCTTGCGCGATTTCATCTCCAGGCTGGAAGGCGCCGGGCGTCTTGTCCGCGTGACGGCGCCGGTTTCGCCGGCCCTGGAAATGACCGAGATCCAGACCCGCCTGCTGGCCGAGAACGGGCCGGCGGTGCTGTTCGAGAAGCCGGTGCGTCCCGACGGCACCCTCTATGGCATGCCGGTGCTGGTCAATCTGTTCGGCACGGTCGAGCGGGTGGCCTGGGGCATGGACCGCGAGCCGCACCAGCTGCGCGAGGTGGGCGAGACCCTGGCCTTCCTGAAGCAGCCGGAACCGCCCGGCGGCTGGCGCGAGGCGCTGGAGATGCTGCCCCTGGTCAAGACGGTGATGGCCATGAAGCCGAAGACGGTGGGATCGGCGCCCTGTCAGCAGGTGGTGCTGACCGGCGACCGGATCGACCTGTCGCAACTGCCCGTCCAGGGCTGCTGGCCGGGCGAGCCGGCGCCGCTGATCACCTGGCCGCTGGTGGTCACCCAAGGTCCCGACCCGGCCGAGGACAAGCGCGACGCCTTCAACCTGGGCATCTACCGCATGCAGGTGACCGGCCGCGACACCACCTTGATGCGCTGGCTGAAGCATCGCGGCGGCGCCCAGCATTTCCGCCGCTGGAAGGAAACCCGGACCGAGCCGATGCCGGCCGCCGTGGTCATCGGCGCCGACCCCGGCACCATCATCGCCGCGGTGACGCCGGTGCCGGAAACCCTGTCAGAATACCAGTTCGCCGGCCTGCTGCGCGGCAAGAAGCTGGAACTGGTCGATTGCAAGACGGTGCCGCTGAAGGTGCCGGCCAATGCCGAAATCGTTCTGGAAGGCCATGTCCTGCTGGACCAGACCGGGCCGGAAGGTCCCTATGGCGACCACACCGGCTATTACAACAACGTCGAGGATTTTCCGGTCTTCAAGGTTTCGGCCGTCACCATGCGCCGCGACCCCATCTATCTGTCCACCTTCACCGGCCGTCCGCCGGACGAGCCGTCCGTGCTGGGCGAGGCGCTGAACGAGGTGTTCATCCCGCTGCTGACCCAGCAATTCCCGGAAATCGTCGATTTCTGGCTGCCGCCGGAAGGCTGCAGCTACCGCATCGCCGTGGTGTCCATCAAGAAGGCCTATCCCGGCCACGCCAAGCGGGCGATGTTCGGCATCTGGAGCTTCCTCAAGCAGTTCATGTACACCAAGTTCGTCATCGTGGTGGACGACGACATCGATTGCCGCGACTGGAAGGACGTGATGTGGGCGGTGTCCACCCGCATGGACCCGGCCCGCGACATCACCGTGGTGGAAGGCACTCCCATCGACTATCTGGATTTCGCCAGCCCGCAATCCGGCCTGGGCGGCAAGGTCGGGCTGGACGCCACCAACAAGTGGCCGCCGGAAACCCACCGCGAATGGGGGGTCAAGCTGGGCATGTCCGACGACATCGTCGAGCGGGTCAGCCGGCGCTGGGGCGAATACGGATTGCCCGGTTCGGGCAAGGCGATCTGGAAATAGCCTTCCGGCGTCAGTCCTTGCGCAGCACCGCGAACGGCGAGTCGGCGGGCGGGGGGCGGCGGCGCGGCCGGGGCGGGCGGGCGGCCTTCCACAGCGGGCCGGCGCGGCGGTATCCCAGCGCCTCCAGCATCGCGGCGGTTTCGTCGGCCTTCAGGCCCAGCGGCGCGCTCAGGTCGCCGCCGGCGGCGAAGCCGTCCTTGTGGGCGCGGGCCAGGGTGCGGGCCTGGGCGGCGAAGCGTTCCAGCATGTCGACGCGTACCGCCACCGGCCCCAGCACCCGGTAGCCGACGGCGTCGTAGAAGCCGGCCGGGCCGATGGCGGCGACGCTGACCCGGCCGCCCGGCGACGGCGGCGCGGCTTGGCCGGCATGGGCGGCCCACAGGCGTCGGCGCAGTTCCTGCAGGGGCGGTTTCAGCAGGGCGGGCAGGAACAGGCTTTCCGCCCCCAGCCGGATGCCCAGCCGGGCCAGGGCGGTGCGGTCGGCGTCGCCCAGGGCGGCCAGCTCGGCCCGGGCGTCGCGGCAGCGGACGGTGCCCAGCCCTTCGCCCAGGCGGTGGGCCAGCCCCCGGGCCGCCCCGGCCAGCGGCGCCTCGCGGGCGGCGAACAGCGGCCGGAAGGCCAGGGCCAGGGCGGCGGCCAGCCACTGGTTCAGCCGTCGGCGCACCCGCTCGCGGGCGGCGGGTTCCAGCAGGTCCGACGCCAGCGGCTCGGCCTGCGGGCGCAGCATTTCGGCTCCCGCGGTCAGGCGGGCCACCGGCTGGTCCCGCCACAGCAGGGTTTCGTCGGGGCCGAAGGCGAAGGCTTGGTCGCCGTCGCGGCACAAATCCTCGACCCGGGTGCGGATCGCGCCTTTCAGGGCGCGGGCGGCGGCAGCCAGCACGGCGCGGGCCTCGGCGGTTCCCTCGGTCCGGTCGGGCTGGAAGCGAAAGCCGGTCAGATGGCCGACATGCTGGCCCTCGACCACTACCGCGCCCGAGGCGGCCACCGCCGACAGCAGGTCGCCGTCGCCCTGCATCGCCTTGACCAGGACCGAGGTGCGGCGGTCGACGAAACGCTGGGTCAGGCGGTCGTGCAGGGCATCGGACAGCTTGTCCTCGATGGCCCGCGTCACCCCCTGCCAGTGGCCGGGATCGGCCAGCCAGTCGCCGCGATGGGCGACATAGGTCCAGGTGCGGATGCCGGCGATGCGTCCGATCACCGCGTCCAGGTCGCCGTCGGTGCGGTCCAGCCGGGCCACGTGGTTGGCCAGCCAGTCGGTGGGCAGCCGCCGGCCCGGCCCCAGCAGGTGGCGGTAGATCTGCCCCAGCAGGCGGGTATGGTTTTCGGCCATGACCTTGCGGAAATCGGGAATCTGGCACACCGCCCACAGCAGGCGGACCCGTTCCGGGTGATTGGCCGCGGCGGCGATTTCGGGATCGTGGGCCAGATGGGCCAGGGCGGCGTGGTCGTCGGCCTCGCGGGCACGGATCAGGCCCGGCCCCGGCGGCGGCCGGTCCAGCGAGGCCAGCAGCGCGTCGAGCGAGGCGAAGCGCAGGTCGCAATTGCGCCAGGACAGCGCCCGCAAGGGGTCGAAGCGGTGGGCCTCGACCGCTTCGACCGTTTCCGCCGCCATGCCGGCAAGGTCGGCGGTGGTGCCGAAGGTGCCGTCGTTCATGTGCCGTCCGGCGCGGCCGGCGATCTGGGCGATTTCCGGCGGTTCCAGGGGGCGCGGCCCCCGCCCGTCGAACTTGCGCAGGCCGGCGAAGGCGACATGGTCGATATCCATGTTCAGGCCCATGCCGATGGCGTCGGTGGCGACGATGGTGTCGACCTCGCCGGCCTGGTACAGCCCGACCTGGGCGTTGCGGGTGCGCGGCGACAAGGCCCCCAGCACCACCGCCGCCCCGCCTTTCTGGCGGCGGACGAATTCGGCGGTGGCGTAGACGTCGGCGGCCGAGAAGGCCACCACCGCCGAACGCGGCGGCAGGCGGTTCAGCTTGGCGTGGCCGGCATAGCTCAGGTTGGACAGGCGCGGCCGGGTCTGGAAGGCGATGCCGGGGACCAGGGTGCGCAGCAGCGGCCGGATGGTCTCGGCCCCCAGGAACACCGTTTCCTCCTGGCCGCGGGCGTGCAGCAGGCGGTCGGTGAAGACGTGGCCGCGTTCGGGGTCGGCGCACAGCTGGATCTCGTCCACCGCCAGGAACGACACCCGGCGGTCCAGCGGCATGGATTCCACGGTGCAGACGAACCAGCGGGGATGGGCGGGGACGATCTTTTCCTCGCCGGTGATCAGCGCCACCTGGGCGGCGCCCTTGGCGCGGACGATGCGGTCATAGTTCTCGCGCGCCAGCAGCCGCAGCGGAAAACCGATCATGCCGCTGGCGTGGCCCAGCATGCGCTCGATCGCGAAATGGGTCTTGCCGGTGTTGGTGGGGCCGAGAACGGCCAGCACCCGGCCCGAAAGAGTGGTCATGATCCCGCCAAGGGTTGTGGGAGACGGCGGGAAAAGCAAGCGTCAACGTTGTCGCGCTTGATTCCCTCCGTTCTCGCGCCATATTGGTTCCATCCGGACGCAACCCGAACCACAAAAGGATATGGCTATGGCCTTCGGTTCCGATCGTAAATATATGACCCCCGCGCAAGCCGAGGCCGCACAGATCGACCTCGGCCTGCGCCAGTACATGCTGCGGGTCTACAATTACATGGCCTCGGGCGTGGCCCTGACCGGCATCGTCGCCCTGCTGGTCGCCTCCAGCCCGGCCGCCGTGCAGCTGATCTTCGGCACCCCGCTGAAGTGGGTGGTGATGCTGGCCCCCATCGGCCTGGTGTTCTTCCTGGGCATGCGCATCGAGCACATGAAGTCCTCCACCGCGCAGGGCCTGTTCTGGGTCTATGCGGCGTTGATGGGCGCCTCGCTGGCCTCGATCTTCCTGGTCTTCACCGGCGCGTCGATCGCCCGCACCTTCTTCGCCTGCGCCGCCGCCTTCGCCGGTCTCAGCCTGTACGGCTACACCACCAAGAGGGACCTGTCGGCTTTCGGCACCTTCCTGGTCATGGGCCTGATCGGTCTGGTGATCGCCTCGCTGATCAACATCTTCCTGCAAAGCTCGATGATGCAGTTCGTCATCTCGGCCGCGGGCGTGCTGATCTTCGCCGGCCTGACCGCCTGGGACACCCAGAAGATCAAGGAAATGTACTGGGAGGCCGACGGCGCCGAGATCGCCGCCAAGAAGTCGATCATGGGCGCCTTGACCCTGTACATGGACTTCATCAACCTGTTCCTGTTCATGCTGCGCTTCATGGGCGTGATGCGCGACGAATAGGCGGGGTGACGCTGGAAAACGGCCGGGGCTCTCTTGTGGGGCCCCGGCTTTTTTTGACTTCCGGGGCCGCGCTCTCCTATAAGACCGCGAACGCCACCCCGCCACGGACGGAAAACCGATGATCCTCTATACCCTGCAATGTTCGAAGGACCACCAGTTCGAGCAGTGGTTCGACAATTCCGGCGATTACGATTCCAAGAAGGCCGATGGCGCGCTGGTCTGCCCGGAATGCGGCGACACCCAGGTGGCCAAGGCGATCATGGCGCCCCGCGTCGCCAAATCGGCCCCGGCCCCGGCGCCGGCCTGCCCGTCCGGTCCGCCCGGCGGCGGTTGCGGCGGCTGTGCCTTCGCCGGCCAGCACTGAGCCGACCGCACGCTCTTGGCCTATACCGTCAAGGAACTGTTCTACACCCTGCAGGGCGAAGGCGGGCAGGCAGGCCGCGCCGCCGTGTTCCTGCGCTTCGCCGGCTGCAACCTGTGGAGCGGGCGCGAGGAAGACCGGGCCGGCGCCGCCTGCCGGTTCTGCGATACCGATTTCGTCGGCGGCAGCCGCTACGGCGATGCCGAGACGCTGGCCCGGGCGGCGGCGGCCCTGTGGCCGGGCGGCGGCCATCCGCTGGCGGTCTGCACCGGCGGCGAGCCGGGATTGCAGCTGGATGCGGCGCTGGTCGACGCCCTGCACGGCCAGGGCTTCGAGATCGCCGTGGAAAGCAACGGCACCGTCGCCCTGCCGCCCGGTCTGGACTGGATCTGCGTCAGCCCCAAGGCCGGCACCCGTCTGGCTGTCACCGCCGGAGAGGAGCTGAAGCTGGTCTGGCCGCAGGACGGGATCGCCCCGGAAACCTTTCTGCGTCTGCCGTTCCGCCATTTCTTCCTGCAGCCGCGCGACGGGGCCGCCGGCGCGCGGGACGCCTGCGTCGAGTATTGCTTGACGCATCCGGGCTGGCGGCTCAGCCTGCAGACCCACAAAATTCTGGGGATCGCGTGATGAGTGCCCCGTACCGCATCAGCCGCCGCATCGAAATCGATGCCGGCCACCGCATCATGACCCACGGGTCGAAATGCCGGCACCTGCACGGCCACCGCTATGCCGTCGAGGCGGTGTGCGAGGCCGCCGACCTGCATCATGGCGGCGAGCAGACCGACATGGTGCTGGATTTCGGCTTCCTGAAGGACGAGATGCTGAAGGCCATCGACGCCCCTTGCGACCACGGCTTCATCGCCGCCCTGGCCGACCGCGAGTTGCTGACGATGTTCGCCCCGGCCGGCCGGCCGGTCGGGGACTGGCTGGCCGACCTGGAGTCGGACGTCCGCGCCGGCGGCGAGGCGACCACCACCGACACCCGGCTGGGAACCAAGCTGACGGTGGTTCCCTTCCAGCCCACCGCCGAATGCCTGGCCCGCCACTGGTACGCCCGCCTGGCCCAGCCGGTTCGCGTCCGTTCGGACGGCATGGCCCGGCTGGTGTCGGTCAAGGTATGGGAAACCCCCAACTGCACCGCCGAGTTCGGCGAATAGGGCCGCGCCTTATCCGAACAGCACGCCGCTGGCCGCCGCTGCCGCCTTGCCCTGGTGGATGGGGGCCTGCATTTCGGCCAGCACGGTTTCCAGCCCGGTCAGGCAGGCCATGACGTGGGCGGCGCTGCAGCTTTGCCCCATCAGGCCGATGCGCCACACCTTGCCGGCCAGGGCGCCCAGTCCGGCGCCGATTTCCAGCCCGAAGCGGGTCAGCAGGGCGGCCCGCACCGCCGCTTCGTCGACGCCGTCCGGTACCCGCACGGCATTCAGTTGCGGCAGCCGGTCGGCGGGGGCGACCGGCAGCGACAGCCCCATCGCCTCAAGCCCGGCCACCAGGGCGCGGTGATGGTGGCGGTGGCGGGCGCAGGCGGCGTCCAGCCCTTCCTCGTGCAGCATCAGCAGGCTTTCGTGCAGGCCGTACAGGGCGTTGACCGGGGCGGTGTGGTGGTAGGCCCGCTTGGCCCCGCCGCCCCAATAGCCCAGCAGCAGGCTGAAATCCAGGAACCAGCTGGGGCATTTGCCGCGGCGGTTCCGCACCGCTTCGACGGCGCGGGGGGAAAAGGTCAGCGGCGACAGGCCGGGGGCGCAGGACAGGCATTTCTGCGAGCCGGAATAGACGGCATCGGCCCCCCATTCGTCGACCCGGACCGGGATGCCGCCCAGCGAGGTGACGGTGTCGACGATGGACAGCGCCCCGTGGTCGCGGGCCAGCCGGCACAGGGCGGCGGCATCCGAGGCAACGCCGGTCGACGTCTCGGCATGGACGAAGGCCAGGGCCTTGGCCTGGGGATGGGCGGCGAAGGCGGCGGCGACCTTGGCCGGGTCCACCGGCCGGCCCCACGGGTCGTCCACCACCACGGCGGTGCCACCGCAGCGTTCGACGTTTTCCTTCATCCGGCCGCCGAACACGCCGTTGACGCAGACGATCACGGTGTCGCCCGGTTCGACCAGATTGACGAAACAGGCTTCCATGCCGGCCGAACCGGGGCCGGAAATCGGCATGGTCAGTTCGTTGGCGGTGCCGAAGGCCCGTTGCAGCAGGGATTTGACGTCGTCCATCAGGCCGATGAAGGCGGGATCCAGGTGGCCGACGGTGGGCTGCGCCATCGCCGCCAGCACGCGGGGATGCAGGTCCGACGGTCCGGGTCCCATCAGCAGGCGGCGCGGCGGGTGGAAGGAAGCGGGGCTCATGGCGGTCACTCCTCGGGCCAGACAAGTGCGGGAAAGCGGGTCAGCGGGGCCGGCCCCAGGTAAATCTGGCTCTCTTGCACCGATACGGGGACGGCGATGGCCGGACGCCCCTGGGAATCCGGTTTGGACATCATCATCAGGACGAATTTCAGGGCGTTGGCGGCGCCGGCTTCCACCATGCCGCTTTCCGCCAGCCGGTCCATCAGCAGCGGCAGGCCGCGCACCCGCAGGGCCAGGGCGGCCAGGGGCTGGCCGGCGGGGTCCAGCGCCAGGGTGCCGTCGCCGTCGACGGACACCTGTTGCCAATCCAGCGCCAGTTTCGAGACGTCCAGCACGCCGCCATCGGCGGCCCAGGCCCGGATGGCCTTGGGCAGCGGGCCGGGCGGCAGCCCCCCCTTCACCGTGGCGGCCAGTTCGGCGGTTTCCACCCGTGGCCCCAGCAGCAGGGGCAGGGTCTTGGGCAGGTCCAGCCCCTGCAGGCTCAGCCCCAGGGTCAGGGTCGGCGTCTGGTGACCGGCGTCGGCACCGACGGGCAGCGGATCGATGCTCAGCGTTCCCCGCTCCAGGGCCAGTCCCGCCATCTCCAGCCGTTCCGTCCGGATGACGGCGTTTTCCAGGATGCCGCGGGCGGTCAGCCGGACCACGGCGCTCAGATGTCCGGCCGTCAGTTCGGTCTCGCCCCGGGCGGTGGCGATGCGGTGGCGGCCGGTGGCGGTCAGCGTCACCCGCGTCAGGTCGAAGGGGGCGGCCTCCAGGGTCAGCGCCTCGGCCTGCCATTGCCCGGGCGGCATGGACAGCAGCGGCGCCGTCAGCCGCAGGCCGACCCGGAAGGGAAAGCCGAAACCGGATGCTTGATCCCACCGGGCCTGACCGCCGCCGGCACGAATTCGGGCGGCCCAGTCATCCAGGCCCTTGCGGACCTCCCCCGCGACGTGGAACCAATAGGCGCCATAGGCCGCCGCCAGGACGGCCAGCAAAGCCAGTGCGAACAGGGACAGGCGACGGAAGGTCATGACAGGGCCGCGCGACAGGAAACCGGAAGACTCGTCTACTCCCGCCGCCGGCCCGACGCAAGACGAAGCGGCGGTATGGGTGTTCGCCTATGGCTCGCTGATGTGGCGCCCCGACTTCGAACCCGCCGAGATCCGCCCGGCCCGGCTGGCCGGCTGGCATCGCGCCCTGTGCATCCTGTCGACCATCTATCGCGGCAGCGAGGATCGGCCCGGTCTGGTGCTGGGGCTGGATCGCGGCGGATCGTGCGGGGGGCGGGCGCTGAAGGTCGCCGCCGCCGACTGGCCGGGCGTCCAGGCCCGTCTGGATGCCCGCGAGCTGGTGACGGGGGTCTATCTGCCGCGCTTCGTGCCGGTCACGCTGGATGACGGGCGGCGGGTGGCTGCCTATGCCTATGTGGTCGACCGCCGCCATCGGCAATACTGGTCCGGCCCCGAGTCCGAGGCCGTGCGCCTGATCCGCCAGGGGCGCGGCCAAGCCGGCCTGGCGCGGGACTATCTGGCCAGCACCGTGGAAAACCTGGATGCCCTGGGGATACGCGGCACCGCGCTGCACCGGCTGCTGCGGGCGGTGGACGGCCAGGCCAACGCGCGTCGAACCTGACGCAGGCTGGCCCGGCATCATGTTCGCCCTAATCCCCGTCGTGGGGGCGTCCGGGCTCGTGAACGGATTTGCCGCAATGGGGGCAGGGATGCGGATGGCGGACGGCGTCCTCCAGCACCAGCGAGGCCTCTTCCTCGGACAGGCCCAGCCGCAGGCGGGTGTCGTCCAGCATCCGGCGTTCGCGCCGGGTGATGGCGCCGTCTTCCAGCGCCCGCTCCACCGCCTCGCGGTATTCCTCGCGGCGCACGCGCATCTGCTCGGAAAAGCCCGAGGCCAGCACACCGGCGGGCAGGGCGATCATGCCGACGCCCAGCACGGCGGTGAAGCCGCCCAGCAGCCGGCCCAGCGGGGTGATCGGCACCATGTCGCCATAGCCCAGGGTGGTCAGGGTGACGACGCTCCACCACATCGAGGTGGGGATGTCGGCGAAGACGTGCGGCTGGGTGCGGTGCTCGAACAGGTACATCAGGCTGGAGGTGAAGACCAGCACCACCATCATGACGAACAGCACCGCGCTGATGGCCCGGGCTTCCTGCCGGGCCACCGCCACCATGACGGTGATGGCCATCGAATAGCGGCCCAGTTTGAAGACCCGCAGCACGCGCAGCACGCGGATGGCCCGCAGGTCCATCTCGACGAACATGCCGAGATAGAAGGGCAGCACGCTCAGCAGGTCGATGATGGCCATCGCCGAGACCACCCAGCGCAGCCGGCCCCAGACCGGGTGGTGGTATTCCGTCTCGTCCATTTCGACGGCGGTCCACAGGCGCAGCAGGTACTCGACGCTGAACACCGCCACCGAGAACAGGTCGAAGGTGTGGAACACCGGGCCGTGGGCGATGGACAGGTGCTCGATGGATTCCAGCACCACCGCCAGCACGTTCAGCACGATCATGACGATCAGGAACCAGTCGACGGCCTTGACCCACGGATCGTCGTGACCGTCGCCGCCCAGCATGTGATAGACCGTGCGCCGGAGCGAGCGCCCCCGATGGGGACGGTGATGGACGTGCGGACGGGGGCGGGTTTCGGTTGAAACGGGCATGACGGAACCCAAAATAGCCGGGCCGGCGGCCTCTCGCAATCCCGCGGGAATCGTGCCAAGGTCGGCGTCCGACGAAATTTCTGGCTCCGGGGACCGGATGGCCGCTAAATTAGTAAAAAATCATATGAAGAGCGCAAGGAGACGGGGATGACGGCAGGAAAGGTATTTCTGGTGGGCGCCGGACCCGGCGACCCCGATCTGCTGACCGTCAAGGCGCTGCGGCTGATCCAGGGGGCCGAGACGGTGGTCTACGACCGTCTGGTCAGTCCCGAGATCATGGCGCTGATTCCCGCCTCGGCCACCTGCATCTATGCCGGCAAGCAGATGTCCGACCACCATCTGGTGCAAGACGAGATCAACGCCCTGCTGCTGGATCTGGCCCGGGACGGCCGGACGGTGGTGCGGCTGAAGGGCGGCGACCCGTTCGTCTTCGGCCGCGGCTCGGAAGAGGCCGAGGTGCTGGCGCGGGCCGGCATCGCCTTCGAAGTGGTGCCCGGCATCTCGTCGGCGTCGGGCTGCACCACCTATGCCGGCATTCCGCTGACCCATCGCGGTCTGGCCCAGGGCGTGCGCCTGCTGCCCGGACATACCCGCGACGGCAAGCCGCTGGGCTATGACTGGAAGAAGCTGGCCGATCCCGACTGCACCCTGGTGGTCTATATGGGGCTGAACAACCTGGACCACATCGCCGACGAACTGATGAGCGCCGGCCTGCCGTCTGACACGCCGGCGGCGGCCATCGAGAACGGCACCACGCCGCGCCAGCGCCGCGTCGTCGGCACCATCGGCAGCCTGCCGCGCCTGACGGTCGAAGCCCAGTTGAAGGCGCCGACCCTGATCGTCATCGGCCGGGTGGTGGGACTGGCCGGAACCCTCGACTGGTTCGGAAGCGGGGCATGAGCGGCGCTCCGGCCATCTTGCTGGTCGGGCACGGCTCGGCGCGGCATCCCGACAGCGCCGCCCCCATCCTGGCCCTGGCCGAAGCCCTGAAGCGGGCCGGGCCGTGGAGCGGGGTCGCCGCCGCCTTCATGAAGCAGTCGCCCGGGCTGGAGGGCGCCCTGGACCGGCTGGACGCCGCCGAACTGGTGGTGGTCCCGGTTTTCGCCGGCAAGGGCTATTACACCGAGACGCTGATCCCGCGGGCCTTGGGGCTGGACGGCCCGGTGACCCGCCGGGACGGGCGGGTGCTGCGGCTGACCGCTCCGGCCGGCTGCCATCCGCGCATTCCCGGCCTGCTGGCCTGCCGCGCCGATGGCGTCGCCCGCTCGGGCGGGCTGACCGCCGCCGAAACCAGCCTGCTGCTGATCGCCCACGGATCGGGGCGTCCGGGCGGGGCCGGCGAAACCCCCAAGGCCATCGCCGCCGCCATCGCCGCGATGAATCATTTCGCCGAGGTGGCGCTGGTCTTCCTGGAGCAGGAACCGTTGGCCGAAAACTGGCCCGATCTGCTGCGCGGCCGTCAGGTGGTGGCGCTGCCCCTGCTGGTGGCGCAGGGCATGCACGCCAGCCAGGACATCCCGCCGCTGTTCGGATTGCGGGCCGGACAGTCCGGCCCGGTGGACAGCCACGGACGCACCGTCCGTCTGGCCGCCGGCCTGGGGGCCGAGCCCGAACTGGTCGGCATCATCGCCGACATGGCCAATCAGGCGATGCGGCAAGGCTGACGGCGGGCGGCCGTTCCGTCCCGCCCCGCCTTGCCGGTTCGCCGGAGCTGCCGGGCGTCGTATCCGACGCCCGGGCCCGGCAGTCATTTCCACGCTGCGCGTGGAGATGGCTCAGTACATGTGCTGACCGCCGTTGATCGACATGGTCGAGCCGGTGATGAAGTCGGCGTCGTCGGCGATCAGGAACATCACGCCGCGGGCGATGTCGTCGGCGCGGCCCAGGCGGCCCACCGGGATCTTGGCGATGATCTTTTCCAGCACCGCCGGCGGCACGGCGCGCACCATGTCGGTGTCGACATAGCCCGGCGCGATGGCGTTGACGGTGATGTTCTTGGCGGCGCCTTCCTGGGCCAGGGCCTTGGTGAAGCCGTGGATGCCGGACTTGGCGGCGGCATAGTTCACCTGGCCGTACTGGCCGGCCTGACCGTTGATCGAGCCGATGTTGACGATGCGGCCGAAGCCCTTTTCGCGCATCGAATCGATGCACAGGCGGGCCATGTTGAAGCAGCTGGTCAGGTTGGTGTGAATCACCTCTTCCCACATCTGGTAGCTCATGCGGTGAAGGGTGGCGTCACGGGTGATGCCGGCATTGTTGACCAGAATTTCCACCGGACCGATCTCGGCGGAGATCTTGGCGATGGCGGCTTCACATTCCGGGTAGCTGGACACGTCCCAGCGATAGGCCGGGATGCCGGTTTCCTCGGTGAACTGACGGGCGGCGTCGACATTGCCGAAATAGTTGGCGGCCACCCGGTAGCCGGCATTCTTCAGCGTCGTGGAAATGGTGCGGCCGATGCCGCGGGTACCACCGGTCACTACTGCTACACGCCCCATGAGGGATCTCCTGTCATTCTGGTTGGCCGGCTGGTTGTTGTGCCGGATCGTTTCCACCCCTTGGTTCATAACGGGGAGCCGCTGGGCGGCCCGCGGCTCCCCGCCCCAGTCAAAAGAACTCTATCAGCGCTCGATGCACATGGCGATGCCCATGCCGCCGCCGATGCACAAAGTGGCCAGTCCCTTCTTGGAATCGCGCTTGATCATTTCGTGGATCAGCGAGACCAGGACGCGGCAGCCCGAGGCGCCGATGGGGTGGCCGATGGCGATGGCGCCGCCATTGACGTTGACCTTGGCGGTGTCCCAGCCCATGCCCTTGTTGACGGCGATGGCCTGCGAGGCGAAGGCTTCGTTGGCTTCCACCAGATCCAGCTGCTCGTGGGTCCAGCCGGCCTTTTCCAGAGCCTTCTTCGAGGCCGGGACCGGGCCGATGCCCATGACCTTGGGATCGACGCCGGCGGTGGCCCAGCTCTTGACCTTGGCCAGCACCTTCAGGCCGCGCTTGGCGGCTTCCTCGGCGGTCATCAGCACGACGCAGGCGGCGCCGTCATTGATGCCCGAAGCGTTGCCGGCGGTGACGGTGCCGGCCTTGTCGAAGGCCGGGCGCAGCTTGCCCAGGGCGTCGGCGGTGGCGCCGAAGCGGACGAACTCGTCGGTGTCGAACTGCTTCTCTTCCTTCTTGACGACGATCTTGACCGGCACGATCTCGTCCTTGAAGCGGCCGGACTTGATGGCGGCCTCGGCCTTGTTCTGCGAGGCGACGGCGAAATCGTCCTGCTCCTGGCGGCTGATATTGTATTCCTTGGCCAGGTTCTCGGCGGTGACGCCCATGTGGTAGGCGTTGAAGACGTCGGTCAGGCCGTCGTTGATCATGGTGTCGACGAAGCCCATCGGCCCCATCTTCACGCCGCCGCGCAGATAGCCGGCATGCTGCGAGTTGCTCATGCTCTCGTGGCCGCCGGCCACGACGATCTTGGCGTCGCCGGCCAGGATGGCCTGCATGCCCAGCGCCACGGCGCGCAGGCCCGAACCGCACACCTGATTGATGGTCATGGCGGTGGATTCGATGGACAGGCCGGCCTTCAGGGCGGCCTGGCGGGCGGTGTTCATGCCGTTGCCGGCGCTCAGGATGTGCCCCATGACCACATCGGTGACATCGGCGGCCGGGACGCCGGCCCGGTTCAGCGCCTCGGCGATGACGATGCCGCCCAGTTCGGCGGCCTGCAGGCCGGACAGCGAGCCGCTGAACGAGCCCACGGCGGTGCGGGCGGCGGCGACGATAACGATATCGGTCATGATTCATTTCTCCTTGGGTTTATTGATTGCACCATCGACGCGGTGATTCGAAAAAGAATAAACCGCAAATGTCATAGACCACCGCCCTCCTCCGGCGCAATCGGTCTATTGCTGAACGGACGAAACCGCCAGCCAGTCGGCCAGCGGTCGGTAGACCTGCGATACGGCGCGGGCGGACAGCAGCATGCCCACATGGCCGCCCTTGACCATCATCACCCGGGCGCCGGGAATGGCCGCCGCCAGGGGCAGGGCCGAGTCCGGCGGGACGATGCGGTCGCGTTCGGGAATCATCGCCAGCGCCGGCAGGCGCAGGCCGCGCGGCGCCACCGGCCGGCCGGCCACCAGCCAGCGTCCCTGCGCCGGGCTGTTGTCGCCGTACCATTGGAACAGGCATTCCCGTGCCACCCGGGCGGCCAGCGGCACGCCGTCGTTGGCCCAGTCTTCCAGGGCGACGAAATCGCGGGCCTTGGCGCTGCGCCGGGCCAGACGGGCGAAGGCGGCGAACTTGCGCGGCGTCAGCCCGGGGTCCAGCGAGGCGAACATCGCCTGCAGCAGGTCGACCGGCAACTGGCCGGCGGCGTCGATCAGCCGGCCCAGGGACGGCGCCAGGGCCCGCACCAGGGCCGCCTGCCCGTCGCGGCCGGCGTGAAAATCCCACGGCGTCGCCAGCAGCCCCAGCGAGGCGGCCAGGTCGGGACGGTGCTGGGCCAGGGCCAGGGCCAGATCGCCGCCCATGCAATAGCCCAGCAGGGCGGCCCGTCGTCCGGTGGCGGCGGTCACCGCCTCCAGCGCCGCGGTCAGCGGGCCGGTGACATAGGCGGTCAGGTCGAAGCCCATCTCGGTCTCGCCGGGCCAGTCCCAATCGACCAGGAACGGCGCCAGGCCGCGCCCGGCCAGATAGCGCACCAGACTGCGCCGGGCGGTCAGGTCCAGGATGTAGGCGCGGTTGACCAGCGACGGGACCACCAGGACCGGCACGCCGCCGGGGACGATGCGGTAGTCCAGCACGCTGGTGCTGCCCTGGCGCCACAGTTCGGGCGGGCGCTGCAGCGGGCGGTGGTACGGATGGCGGCGATAGGCGTCTATCCCGTCCAGCAGGGACTGGTGGCGGTGGGCGGATTCGGCGGACAGTTCCTCGTCAAGCCGGGTCCAGGCGTCGGGGCCGGCGGCGTCCAGGCTTTTTTTCAGCTCCGCCGCCCGGTCGGCCAGCGCCGGATTCCAGGGCAGCGATCCGCTCTTCCAAAGCGGCAAGGCGGCGCGAGAGCCCGCCAGGGTCGACGCATGGGTCAGAAGATGCAGCGGCAGCGGCCGGGGGCCTTGGCGCGGCAGGGACGGAGGAACTGACGTTCGCCGATGCGGCATCGTTTGACCGGTCCTCGCTCGCGGGGCTGGCAGCGCCGACGGTTGCCGCCTGCACGATGGCGGCTGGCATCTGTGTCATCAGGGTGATGCCACGCGCAACCGCCTCGGCAAGCGCCGGATCGTTGGCCATCGCGGCCACCTGTTCCTGCCACAGGTCAAGGTACCGGCGCGCGAGCGCCCTGAAATCCGGCGGCGCTTCAGACATGGACAAGAGTATATCCCAGCCGCGGGCCGATGACCAGGGGGCTGCGCCGACTGG
>Ga0172373_10002791_pt1 | contig 26419 bp, 19 predicted proteins | sample Lak10m_2_FD_114546 | JGI IMG/M metagenome (GOLD analysis project Ga0172373, IMG submission 114546) | Freshwater microbial communities from Kabuno Bay, South-Kivu, Congo - kab_092012_10m | ecosystem: Environmental > Aquatic > Freshwater > Lake | place: Democratic Republic of the Congo...
GAGATTAAATCTTCTTCACGATCTTCCTGAACAGGAATAGCGTCCTGTACTTCGGCACTTACAAACTCTGCTTCAAAACCAAACTCATCCGCAACAATTTGAATCGTTTCTGCATCCAAGCGCTGGTTAATCGACGCAAAAATACCTAACGACATACAGGCCGAAATGACTTGCGTTGGTGAAACACTCATCATTGCAGCCAATTCTGAAACGGTAACAAACTCAGTTAGTTTTAAGATTTTCTCTTCTAACTCAGCGGCCATCATTTCCTCTTGACGACGCTGTGCGATATTATCACGTTTAGCACGTCTGTTTTTTGATGCCTTTGACTTACCTCCCTGATTAGACAAACGCGCTAATGTTTCTTTAATCTCACGCTGAATATCTTGTTCGGTTATCTCAGGTTTGTTGAACGGCTTATTCTTATTGAAATTCTTGTTTCCGCCTTGCTGACCTGTATTCTGGCCTGGGTTTTGTCCTCCAGCTTGCGGTGCATTCACATCAACTTTCTTGATGCGTTTACGTTTCTTTCTGGATTCTGCAGAACCTGGTCCACCACCTGGTCTTACCCCTGGTGTTTTTGGCTTTTCTACTGGTAACTCAATTTTACCGAGAACGGTTGGTCCGGACAAAACTTGACGCTCTGCACGAATCGTTTCAATCTCTTTAGGTTCAACTGCCTCTGGCTCAGGTTGAACAGGCTTAACCGGCTCTACTACTTTTTCTGCAGCTGGGGCAGGAGTAGGGGCAGGTTTCTGTTCAGGTTTTTCTGCCTCTTGTGGCTTTTTCTTATCAGGACGAGTCTTCGTATTGATTTTTTCCAAATCAATTTTACCAACAACCTGAACTTGCACATCACCCTCACCAATTGTTTTTACAACCGGCTCCTCAATTTTTGGTTCTGGCGTAACTACTTCTTGTATAGGCTTTGGTTCTGGTTGAACCTCTTCTAAAACCTTTCGTTTAATGTCTTCAACATTAATTGGCTCTGAATCTTCATCATCCTCAGGAACATCAGCAACATGCTCATTCTCCTTTGTATCGCGCAACGACACTGATTCGCGTTTCTCACGCTTAACAACAGTACTTTTAGACTGCTCTTTTAGACTTTGATCTGCAGCAAATTCTTGTTGCAACAAATCATAGTGCTCTGGGTCAAGCTTTGTATTTGGATTAGTTTCAATCTTAATTCCCTTAGAATCAAGAAATTCAACCAATGTAGTTACCCCTACATTGAGTTCTCCCGCAGCTTTTCCTAATCGTATTGGTTTTCCGGCCATAAAATGATGTCCTCTACTAGTTTTTCGTGTTAATTATTCGAACTCAGCTCTTAAAATCTTAAATACTTCTTCGATTGTTTCTTCTTCAAGATCTGTTCGTTGAACTAAGTCTTCAATGCTAATTTCGAGTACTGATTTCGCTGTATCACAACCTATTGCTTTCAGCTCATCAATAATCCAGCTGTCAATTTCGTCAGCAAATTCTTCTAAATCTACGTCGTCTACATCTACCTCGCCCTCACGGTATACATCAAGCTCATAACCGCTTAATTTACCAGCAAGTTTAATGTTGTTACCGCCTTTACCGATTGCTAAAGAAACTTGATCCGGCTTCAGGTATACTTTGGCACGTTTCTCTTCTTCTGAAATTTCAATAGAAGATATTTTTGCCGGTGATAAAGCACGTTGAATCAATAACTGCGAGTTTGCTGTAAAATTGATTACGTCGATATTTTCGTTGCGTAATTCACGCACAATTCCATGAATTCTAGAACCCTTCATTCCAACACAAGCCCCAACAGGATCGATACGGTCGTCATAAGATTCTACTGCTACTTTAGCGCGCTCTCCTGGTTCACGTACAATACGCTTAATGGTGATTAAACCATCAAAAACCTCAGGTACTTCCAACTCAAATAGACGCTCCAAAAATTCTGGTGCAGTACGTGATAAAATAATTACTGGAGAACTATTTCGCATGTCTACCTTAGCAACAACAGCGCGTACAGCCTCTCCTTTTTTGAAATAATCAGATGGTATTTGCTCAGATTTAGGCAAAATTAATTCATTGCCTTCGTCGTCCATTACCATAATCTCTTTCTTCCATACCTGGTAAACCTCACCCGTAACAATCTCACCGATGCGCTCTTTATAAACCTTGTATAATTGGTCTTTTTCAAGTTCCATGATACGAGAAATAAGATTCTGACGCAAAGACAAAATATTACGTCTTCCAAAATCGGCGAACTTGAACTCTTCGGTTACTTCTTCTCCGATTTCGAAGTCAGGCTCAATTTTAATGGCATCTGAATAAGCGATTTCAGTATTTGGATCTTCCACTTCACCGTCATCTACAATCTCCTTATTCAAGAATATTTGAACGTCACCTTTATCAATATTTACAATGATATCAATGTGTTCATCTGTATTGAATTTTTTCTTTAACATGGCACGGAAAACATCTTCCAATACATGCTGCATCGTTTGTTTATCGATGCTTTTTAATTCTTTAAACTCTGAAAACGATTCAACTAATTCAAGGCTATTCATAGCTACCTATTTATTTAAACGAAATAACAATTTTAGTTTCTTTTATATCTGTTCTGTTGAACGTATGCTGTTCAACAACAAGTTCCTTTTTCTTTTTTCCTTCCGGCTTTTCAAACTTACTAGTTTCCAAAACTAGCACTTCATCGTTTGCTTGCAACAATGTTCCTTCAAGCTTCGAACCATTGTGTAACACCACCTTCACCTCTCGACCAACATTCTTATTGAATTGTTTCGTATGTCGTAAAGGCTTATCCAAACCTGCGGAAGAAACATGTAATTCAAAGTCGTCTTGCTCACGATCCAAATTGTGCTCAACATTTCTAGAGACACGCATACAATCATCGATGGAGACATTACCTGTCTCTTTGTCTAACTCCACATGAATCACATTCGCTGATGATATCGTCAAATCAACAACAAAAAGCCCATTCGCTAATTCAGCAATGCGCTCATCAATTAAAGACTGTACTAATTCTCGCTTAATCATGCCATAAAAAGAGGGGACTTTCGTCCCCTCATTTCGTAAATTCGTAAAATTCTGATGCAAACATACGATTTTTTCTGTAAATACAACTTAATAAAATAAATAAGTTTATGTGAAGGATTTTTTAACCTTTGCAAAAAATAGACGTTATGTTGGTAGAAGTAGGGGATAAAATTGTTTCGACACAGCTATTCGAACGCAAGTTTGTGTGTGATCTAAACGCTTGTAAAGGTGCTTGTTGTATTGAAGGTGATGCTGGAGCGCCCCTTACGCTTGAAGAGGTTGATATACTTGAGGAGAACATAGATGCCATTAAGCCATTTATGCGACCTGAAGGCCTTGCTGCCATAGCGAATGCGGGAGTTTTTTACATGGATGACGAGAATGAACCCGTAACAACGTTAGTAAACGGTAAAGAATGTGCTTTCGTTTACTTTGATGATCAGGGTGTAACAAAATGTGCCGTTGAAAAAGCGCATAGTTTGGGTAAACTTGACTTTAAAAAACCCATTTCTTGTCATTTATACCCCATTCGGGTGATGCGTTTCAATGAATTAACGGCTTTAAACTATAACGAATGGGACATATGTAAACCGGCATGTGCCTGTGGCGAGCAATTGAATGTTCCAGTTTATAAATTTTTAAAAGAACCCATTGAACGTGCTTTTGGAACGGACTTTTTTAAGGAGCTAGAAATTATTGATCGAGAAATAAATCTGGATAAAACAACATAAGGGGCGTCTGCCCCTTATGTCCTTGTTACTTTAAAGTTGACTCAAATTTAGTTCGCGTAAATCACTCGAACGTGTTGTTGAAAGTCATCATTGGATAAATTCACAAAGTAAATACCTGGTTGTTGGTTGGCAATTTCAATATCAACTTGACCGAAATCTGTCTCCTTATTGAATGTTGAGCTTGATACCATTCGACCTGCAGCATCATACACCATTACATGTACTTTGCCATGTGAAGCATTCATGACTTCGCATGTAAACTTGCCCGTTGTGGAAGGGTTTGGATAGATTAACACGTAATTATCAGGGGTTGAAATTGTGTTTGTACTCAAAGAACTTTGTAATGTGTTGAAGTTCATTCCTGGTGTATAACTTGCCTGACCTGAAGAACAAATCGTCTGTACCTGCCAATTGTATGTTGAGTTTGGCAATAATCCTGTAACAGTAAATGCTGTACTTGGTGTTGATACCGTTGTCCAATTTAAGGCTGACGACAATTTGTACTGCACATTATAACTTGTTGCTCCACTTGATGCTCCCCATGACAAATAAGCCGATGATAAGGTAATTGAATTTACTGACAAATTAGTAGTTGCAACACATATACTTGCTGTGGTTGTAAAGTTTGTACCTGCAGTGTATGCGCTCGTTCCTGATGAACATGTTGTTCGAACTTGCCAGTTATAGGTTGAGTTTGCTGTCAAGCCTGTCAAACTATATGACGCACTGGTAGTCGTTACTGTTGTCCATGTTGAAGCTGTAGACAATTTGTATTGTACGCTGTAGCTTGTTGCTCCACTAACTGCTCCCCATGTTAATGACGCAGAAGATGATGTTAATGAACCCGCTGCTAAGTTTGCTGGTGCTGCACATGTACTCGTTGCTGCTGTGGTTGTAAAGTTTGTACCTGCAGTATAAGCGCTCGTTCCTGATGAACACGTTGTACTAACTTGCCAGTTGTACGTTGAGCTTGCTGTCAAGCCTGTTAAACTATATGACGCACTTGTAGTCGTTACGGTTGTCCATGTTGATGCTGTAGACAATTTGTATTGTACACTGTAGCTTGTTGCTCCACTTACTGCTCCCCACGTTAATGATGCAGACGATGATGTCAGTGAACCCGCTGCTAAGTTTGCTGGTGCTGCACATGTTGCTTGCGAACCAGAGCATCCTGTTGACGTGGTTAAACCCACTCGTGATCCACCAGAAACAAAAAGTGCTTGCATACGAGATTTTTGTCCTGCTGAGAACATATACATACAAGCATCATCAACATAATCCATATAATTCATGAACATTTCACCGGTTGTATTGCCACTGCATCCACCAACGTTATATGGATGTGTTGGACAACCATAATTACTTGTTTGTTGTGTTGGTGTATCTGAAACCAAATCACTTCCGCAATTTGCATCCCCCCAGATATGACGTAAATTCAACCAGTGCCCAATTTCATGGGTTGCCGTTCTTCCCTTATTGTAAGGTGCTTGGGCAGTTCCTGTATTTCCAAAACACGTATGTCCCATTACCACACCATCTGTAGCAGCTGGTCCGCCTGGAAACTGAGCATAACCCAATAAACCACCCCCTAGATTACAAACCCAAAGGTTCAGGTATTTTTTTGTGTCCCAGGCATCACTACCTCCTTGCGCTGTATATTTGACTTTGTCATCATCTACAAACGAGGAAACAGTTGTTTGTTTTCGAACAATCCCTGTTGTCGCTGCTCCTGTTGGAGTATAAGAAGCCAAACAAAAGTTGATTTCACAATCGGCGGCTACACCCGTAAAAGCAGATGGGATTTTACTGGCATCTGCATTCAATTTTCTGAAATCTTGATTAAGTATCGTAATCTGTGATTGAATTTGAGCGTCACTGATATTTTCGGCGGTTGTTTTGTAAACAATGTGCACAACAACCGGAATATTAATTACGGCTTTTTGAGCATTTACTGCTCCGCTGGAGATGGCGTGCTGGGTAAACTGCTCGATTTTTTCAAGATTGTTTAAATAGTTTGGATCTTGTTGAATGAGGTGCTCGTGGTGTTGCATGGTGTTGCATGTTCGTTGAGCACTTCCGTATAGGCACGACAGCGCGATACCCACAGTACATAGGAGTTTTTTCATTTTCTAGTTTTAAATGTTTAGCGAGCTCAATTTACTTTATTTTTTAACACAAGACTAGGATTTAAGTTAATATTTTACACAAATGGTTTATATCAAGGATGAACGAAAGTATGGAGCAAAAAAAGGGGAACCGATTACGATTCCCCTCAATTTATTATTGTTTCCGTGATTTATGAACCACACATTTCGCATCCTTCCGGATTGTCTAAGGAACAAGCAATAGCCGCTTGTTGGTCTTCAACAGTCACAGCAGTTTGATTTTCAACAACTGATTTATCAATTGTAAATTTGATTGCATCTGTTGCTGCTTTTGTTCTTAAGTAGTACATACCTGTTTTCAAACCACGTTCCCAACCATAGAAGTGCATAGACGTAAGCTTACCAAAGTTTGCGTTCTCCATGAAAATATTCAATGATTGCGACTGACAAATATAAGCCCCACGATCAGCAGCTTGGTCTATAACCGCTTTTTGAGAGATTTCCCATGCAGTTTTATATAAGTCTTTTAATCGTTGTGGGATCTCGTTGATGTTTTGGATCGATCCGTTTGCAGCCATAATCAGCTGACGCATGTCCTTGTTCCAAAGACCTTCTTTCACCAAATCCTTCAACAAGTGCTTATTCACAACAATAAACTCACCTGACAATACACGACGTGTATAGATATTAGAAGTATATGGCTCAAAACACTCATTATTTCCTAAGATTTGTGCAGTTGAAGCCGTTGGCATTGGAGCAACCAACAATGAGTTGCGAACACCGTACTGCATAACTTCCTCACGCAACACGTCCCATTCCCAACGTGAAGTTGGCGTAACGTTCCACAAATCAAATTGGAAAACACCTTTAGAAACTGGAGAACCTTTGAACGTTTCGTAAGGACCTTCAACTTTAGCTAGGTCTTTAGAAGCCGTCATTGACGCATAATAGATGGTTTCAAAGATTTCTCTATTCAGTGCACGTGCTTCATCCGATTCAAATGGGAAGCCTAACATGATGAATGCATCTGCTAAACCTTGAACACCTAAACCAATTGGTCTGTGACGTAAATTTGAATTACGTGCCTCTTCAACTGGGTAGTAGTTTTCATCGATGATACGGTTCAAGTTTAATGTCGCTTGATACGTTACTTCGAATAACTTGTTGTGATCAAAAGTTTGATTTTCAGTTACAAATTTCGGCAATGCCAAAGAAGCCAAGTTACAAACAGCCACCTCATCTGGTGCAGTGTACTCTATAATTTCTGTACACAAGTTAGATGATTTGATTGTACCTAAGTTTTGTTGATTTGACTTCGCGTTTGCTGCGTCTTTATACAACATGTAAGGTGTACCTGTCTCAATTTGTGATTCTAAAATCTTGAACCATAAATCTTGTGCTTTGATTGTTTTACGGCCCTTTCCAGCAGCTTCGTAATCCAAATACAAGGCTTCAAATTCAGCGCTGTGTGTATCAGACAATCCTGGACACTCGTGCGGACACATTAACGTCCAATCGCCATTCTCTTTTACGCGCTTCATGAACAAATCCGGAATCCAAAGGGCATAGAATAAGTCACGTGCACGTGCTTCTTCTTTACCATGGTTCTTTTTCAAATCCAAGAAGTCCATAATATCTGCATGCCAAGGCTCAATATACACAGCAAAAGAGCCTTTGCGCTTACCTCCACCTTGGTCTACGTAACGTGCTGTATCATTGAATACACGCAACATCGGAACAATACCATTTGATGTACCATTTGTACCTTTGATATACGATCCCGTTGCACGGATATCATGAATTGCAAGTCCAATTCCACCAGCTGACTGAGAAATTTGTGCACATGATCTCAATGTGTCATAGATTCCTGTAATGCTATCTTCTTTCATGGTCAACAAGAAACATGAAGACATTTGTGGTTTCGGTGTACCCGCGTTAAACAACGTTGGAGTAGCGTGTGTAAACCATCCTTCAGACATCAAATTGTATGTTTTGATTGCCGACTGGATATCATTTTTGTGGATACCAACAGATACACGCATCAACATTTGTTGTGGACGCTCAGCAATTCGACCATCCAATTTCATCAGGTAAGAACGTGTTAAGGTCTTGAAACCGAAGTAATCATAACGGAAATCACGGTCGTAAATAATGCTTGAGTCAAGTACATCCTTGTTGTTCATGATGATGTCGTAAACATCTTGAGCAATTAACGATGCATTCTGACCTGTTTTCGGATCGATGTAAGCATATAAATCCTCAATTACTTCAGAAAAAGTTTTCTTGGTTTCTTTATGCAAGTTAGACACTGCAATACGAGAAGCCAACAGCGCATAATCTGGGTGGTCAATTGTTTTTCCTGCTGCTACTTCAGCTGCCAGATTATCTAAATCAGTTGTAAGAACACCATCATAAATTCCTTCAATCACTTTCATTGCTACTGCCTCAGGGGAAACCAAAGGATCCAAGCCATAACACATCTTAACGATGCGCGCTGTGATTTTGTCGAACTTTACAGCTTCTTTTCTACCGTCTCTTTTTACTACGTACATTTACTTTTTACTATTAGGTTGTTGATTGTGTTTCTTAAAATTCTTCGTTTGTACTGAATACTTGGTTTTCCTTTCCTGCCAAAACACCAGCTTTTTGATACTCTCCAACTCGCTTCTCAAAGAAGTTTGACTTCCCTTGAAGCGAAATCATCTCCATGAAATCAAATGGATTGGTTACATTATAAACAGGTTCGTTACCCAGTTCTTTCAATAAACGATCAGCTACAAATTCAATGTATTGTGACATCAATTCGCTGTTCATCCCGATTAATTTGACAGGTAGTGCCTCTAGGATAAATTCTTTCTCAATGGCAACTGCTTCAGTAATGATTTCTTTGATTTGCTCTTTAGACAGTTTGTTCACAACATGCTGATTGTACAACAAACAAGCAAAATCACAATGTAAACCTTCATCACGAGAAATCAACTCATTAGAAAAAGCAAGCCCAGGCATTAAACCACGCTTTTTTAACCAGAAAATCGAGCAGAATGATCCTGAGAAAAAGATTCCTTCTACTGCTGCGAATGCAACTAAACGCTCAGCAAAAGACCCCTTCTCAATCCAACGCAATGCCCAATCTGCTTTCTTACGCACACAATCTAATGTGTCGATTGCATTAAATAAACGCGCTTTTTCAGCAGCATCTTTAATGTAGGTGTCAATCAACAATGAGTATGTTTCAGAGTGGATGTTTTCAATAGTTATCTGAAAGCCGTAAAAGAATTTCGCTTCTGTGTACTGAACTTCAGACAAGAAGTTTTCAGCTAAATTTTCATTTACAATCCCATCAGATGACGCAAAGAAAGCCAAGATGTGTTTGATAAAATGACGCTCATCGTCATTCAGCTTGTTCTCCCAATCAATTTGATCTGGAGACAAATCGATCTCTTCAGCAGTCCAAAAGCTCGCTTCAGCGCGCTTGTAGAATTGCCAAATGTCGTCGTGCTCAATTGGAAACAGAACAAACCTGTTCTTATTTTCCTGAAGTATTGGTTCTACCTGTGTCATCTATAGTTATTATTTAATACTCAATTTTATGCGTTTTTTAGAGCAGTGTATCCCTCCTGAGGACTCTCACCCTCTAAACACTACCTATAAAACTTTTGTTTCCTCTTTTTCTAACTTTTTTCAGGTGTTTTACAACCTGTATTGCGTCATTTGAGGCATACAAAATTTGTCAAAAATCTCCCTAATCGCAATTAAAGAAATTCACAAACTAAAAAGGTTTTCAACATTAATCCGCTCAACTCCTTTTGTGCCAACCGATAGCGAGCTTTTCAACAGCGGCACGAAAGATATTCACACCTTTTTTACGCTGTTTTGTCGATAAATATTATGGATTCATCAACCAATTGAAAACTAAGGTAATCAGCTTATTTTCCAATAAAATTAATGGGGTTATTGCCCGAAGTCAAGAAATAAAATTTGTTATTTTGAACATTAAATTGTGGAAAGGATAAGCACATGAATACAGATAAGGCAAAGCACTCAAATCAACTAAATTTTTGGTCGAAAATAAAACGGGATATTACTCATTTGGTATTTCCTGAGTCGTGTTTAATCTGTGTCACTGAATTACATTATTCCGAACAACATCTCTGTACTTTATGTGCTTCTAATTTGCATCGCACCTACTTCGAACTTGAGCATGAAGATAACGCCATTGAACGTATGTTGTCCGGACGTATTGCTGTTGAATATGCCTATGCTTATGTATACTTCGAAAAGAATAAATCGACACAACACGTTCTGCATCAACTTAAATATGGCTACAAAGAAGAACTTGGCGCATACTTGGGCGAACAAATGGGAAAAGAATTGATGGCTCGAACGGCCATAGACCTTCCTGAGGTCTTAATACCAACACCACTGCATCCAAGAAAGGCTTTTTTAAGGGGATACAATCAAAGTCTTGCCTTAGCAAAAGGAATAAGCAACCGTTTAGGCGTCCCTGTAAATAATCACGTATTAAGCAAAACCAAGTTAACAGGCAGTCAAACCAAGTTAAACCGCACCCAACGCTGGATGAACGTCGTGGACGGATTTAACCTTTCCGGCACCTTAAACGGTATAAAGCATGTCGCCTTGGTAGATGATGTAATTACAACCGGTTCGACCCTAGAATCGATAGCTACATTACTGCGTGAAAATTATCCCGACCTTCGCATCAGCATATATTGTTTTGCATATGCCAAATAATTAGGATATGAAGGTATTAATTGTCGGTGGTGGAGTTGCTGGTATTAGTTTGTTTCAACATTTATTAGCTGAACAACAGGACGTTTTTTTGCTTGATCGAGGAACTAACGTAAGTTCTTCTGTAGCCGCGGGCATGATTAACCCGCTGGTGTTTAGAAGAATGACCAAATCATGGCGGGTAGATGAGTTTCTACCCTACCTCAAAACGTTCTACCGCGAAATGGAAAGGAATACGGATTCGACTTGCTTTCATCCGATACCTATCAGGAGGTTGTTTTCATCGAAACAAGAATTGGATTTTTGGACAAAAAAAGAACTCAATCCGGAATTTAGCCGGTATTTACATCCATTAACTGCAGCAGATTTATCCTATAATCTAGCTCCAAACGATTATGGTTCGGGGCGTGTTGCCGAATCCTTTTGGGTAAACACGAAAGTATTTATTCCTTCGGCATTGAAATGGATCGAGGACATGAACCGGTTGATTCAGGAACAAATGAATTATGCGAACCTCAACCCTGAGTCCTCTAAATATAATGGTATCAAATACGACAAAATCATTTTTTGTGAAGGTGCGCACAACCGAGAAAATCCCTGGTTCAATGATTTACCTATCCATGCTACTAAAGGAGAAACGTTAACCATAACGTCTGATTTTCTTCCTGAAGATGAATCGTTAAATCGCAAATGCTTCGTGCTCCCCATCAAACCCAAAACTTTTCGGGTAGGAGCAACCTACACCTGGCATACCTATGACGCCTCAAACACCCAAGCAGGATTGAACGAACTAAAAGAAAAATTAGCCTATACCACTCGTCAACCTTATATGATCGAGCAGCAAGAAGCAGGTATTCGACCAACAACACCAGACAGAAGACCAATTATAGGGCAACATCCTGAACATGCTGCGCTATACATCTTCAATGGCCTGGGAACGAAAGGGTACATGTTAGCGCCACTTTTAGCCAAAGAATTCGTGAATCACCTCATCCACGGGGATGCATTATCGCCGGAGGTTGATATCCGCCGTTTTATCGCTGTGTAAAAGGTTGTTAAAATCATACACAACACAATAGAATTGGTAAATTTGTATTGAATTTAAATTTTAACCGTATGTATCCAGCAGAATTGGTTCAACCGATGAAAGAAGATCTTACTCACGTAGGATTCAAGCAACTTACTTCAACAACAGATGTAGATCAAACCATTCAGCAAGCAGAAGGAACACTTTTAGTAGTGGTTAACTCTGTGTGCGGATGTGCAGCAGGCAACATGCGTCCTGGTGTTAAATTGTCGCTTAAACACGATAAAATCCCGGCAAACTTGGCTACCGTTTTTGCTGGTGTTGATCGTGAAGCAACAGATCAAGCTCGAAAATATTTTCTTCCTTACCCACCATCATCGCCTTCTATTGCGTTGTTTAAAGATGGGAAGTTGGTTCATTTCTTAGAGCGTCATCACATTGAAGGTGGAACAGCACAAATGATTGCTGAAAATTTAACAGAAGCATACAACGAATTCTGCTAATTAATCCAGCAACAAGGTTTTAACTATGATACATGGGCGACTTCATTGAGGTCGCCCATGTTAGTTCATAACCACAACATATGCATTCAATGAAATAGCGATAACCAGCCAAATGAGGTAAGGTAAAATAAGGTAACTCTTGGGTTCACCACGAGTCAAGATAAACATGCCCAACACCACAACAAATAATAGTATAATTACCACTAAGGCCAAAACAGGTAAGTGCCAATTAAAAAACAATGGATTCCACAACACATTAAAAATCAGTTGCACACCATAAAGAACTACCAAAGGTTTTATTTCGGAATGACCTATAATTAGCGACATAAACCAGGTTAAACAAAGCATGATGGTAGTCCATGCCAGACCAAACACGGCCCCAGGAGGAGTCCAAGGCGCTTTATTTAAGTGTATGTACCATGAATTAGATGCTGGGGAACCGCCCATCAATAAAGCCCCCAAATAAAGTGCGCCAAAGTTTAAAATCACTAATGTGCTGATTATCAATATTTTCATTACATCTTTTTTTGAACAGCTTGTTAATTTTAAAAAATTACACATTTTTTTTCACGAAAGGTGTAATAAATAGATTAAAGGTGCGTTATAAGGATAACTGTTAAACTCTATAAAACTCTCCTTATGAATCCGAATGTTCTCCTCATTTCGGAGCAGATGCCTTATTTTAAGGCCATCGTGTACCGCTCCATTCCGTCCAGATTTCATTATCTCGCAGACGATTTAGCACAAGATGCCATCATCAAATGCATCGAGAAACTAGACAAATACAACCCTGAAAAAGGCAATTTTAAGTCGTGGTTGTATACGGTTACACAAAACCTATGTTTCGATGCCCTGCGCAAATTAGACAAGATGAATGAAATGCCTTTGACGTATGACCTTGTTCACATGGAAGACACTACACATCTTCCTGACAGTGAAGAAACTAAGCGCATCCGACAAGCCATCTGTTACTTGGCTCCACGTGATCGCCGTATCATCATGTATAAGTTTTTCTTCAACTGCAGTGGCCGCGAGATCAGCACTATTTTAGGCATCCCAGAAAACCAAGTTGCCATGTATTACAAACGTGCAAAAGAACGTTTACGCACCATATACCTAGCGGCTTAGGCACATACCCATCATTTTTATAGTACTGGGCTGTCTCGAATGAGGCGGCCCTTATTTTTGTGTTGTGTTTGATAAAAACTGCTGCAATAAACGATGAAAGTGGTGCGGTCCTTGTTCATGCTGAACAGAAAATCTACCGTGCTTATAAAACCTGGATTGCAACCCCTTTTGAACTTGTTGCACAATGACCTCATCTTCCAGTTCCACCACATCTAACCCGGCACCAGCACCTTGATTATACAACGATGCCTGAATCAGAAACGTATAAAAACGCACCCGTGTTTGATTGACGGATACAGGTTCAATGCAGTTTAGCGAAACACCCCAAGGATATACATTAACCATTATATTGGGAAAAATCCAGAAATAATATGCCGCTACCTGTTTTCCATAATCAATAGCTGCTTCTGGTAAATCAAATGCTGTTTCACCTGATTTAGCGATACCCACCTGCACATTCGAATAGGTATAACACGTTGTAGAATAGCCCTGAAAATCCAGTACTTGATTTAAACTTTGATGAACAAAGGGGATGTGAAATCCTTCTAGGTAGTTTTCGCAATACAAGGCCCAATTGGCTTGTAAATCAAATGTTTCATCGTGTTCAGGAGCGGCAACTAACTTGTTCCATGGAAACCAATGTAACCGTTCTTTTAATGGCCCAAAATAATCTTCTTCCTTGGCTTGACGATCAAAGGTGGTAAACAGCATCGGTCCAAGTTCTACTAAGGGTAGGGATGTTAAATGATCTGAAGCGGAAGGAAAATCTTTGACATCGCTGAATCCAGGCATAGCCAGAAAAGTACCATCCAAGGCAAACTGTCTGCCGTGATAACCACAAACCAGTTTTCTTGCTTTGCAAGCCTTTGTCGCCAACAGATTCCCGCGGTGAGTGCATACGTTACTCATGCAAGCCAAAGCCCCATCGGCTTGTTTGGTCAGCACAAGGGGTTCGCTTAAAAAGTCAGGTAATACTTCTACTGGAATTACATTTTGTTCATCGGTCAGTGATGCAGCATTTCCAACGTAATGAAAGCACTTGGAAAAAATTGATTCTTTCGTTTGCTCGAAAATGGTTTCGGACAAATAAACTGCCTTGTCGATTGTTTTGGCAACGGAAATATCAGGATCCACCTCTAAATTCATAACTTACTTTTAGCATAACAAAAGTAAATAACGTGTTGCGTTCATCTCATATGCCGATGCAATTAAACTGAAGAATTCACGTATGATTTCATGAATTTAATTGTTTTTTTCTCGAGCTAACCGTCGATAATCTAGTACTTGTTCTTTACAGTAGGATTTAATACATACCTTATCATCCTGATTTCCGCCCAGGCAAATAATTTCATTTGTGTTTTTATTGGTGCCTAAGTAAATGGCTACATGACCTTTCCAAGAATCACGAGATTCGCGCCAAAAAACGACTACATCTCCAGTTTTTGGTGTTTTGGTAGATTGTCCAATATCCAACCATGAACGCGCTGCTGCCTTTTTAGAATAGGAATACCCTGCTTTCTTTGCACAATAACCGATAAAAACACTGCACCATGCGGTTTCATCACTTCGAATCTGCTTGTTACCCGTTTCTTTGAAAAAAGTCAGGATTTCAGCGTTATTTTTTTCGCCAACTCCTTCATGCAAATTATAATACTGCATGGCTTGAAGTATGAGTGGCATATCCAATTTGAGGTCGAGTGGCAACTCATATTTCTCCAAATCGGCCATAAAATCTGCATTCAAATTTAAGGGAGCCACGCGCTTTGTCTCTTTCACCCGTACCACCGTATTCACCTCTGGATTTATAATTTTAAATGGAGTAACCTTACGAATGGACTGCATATAGTCCGCTATTTCGGTATTGATTTCATTCCCATCCTCCGTCTTAACAGCCACATACGTTAAGCGCATGTTGGATCCAATCTTGACCATAATTTCTGTAAAACGCTGTGATAAACCGATACGCAATTGAGTAAAGCTGCCGAATCTGTGTTGTTCCGGTTCAGCTATCCTTTCCCAATCAGCTGTTGAATCTTTTACATAGACACTGATGGGAGCCGTACAATTTTTGACCAAGAAATCGAACGCTCCAGTGCTTTGTACGATACCCGTTTGAGGCAAGATCTCAGCAACCATTTTTGCTCCGGGCATACCTGGCTCAACCAGCATACTACTCTGAAAATCGGCATCTGTAATGGGTTGATCCAACAATTGATCAGCTGTGTTTTCAGGGAAATGAGAATACGCCATGACTTGAGGTGTTACATTAATCCACTCTGAACCGCTTGCTAAATCATGCAATTGATACGTAGATCCAACGCGTATTTTGTTCCAAGTGTGCGAAAGAAAACTGCCAACACCGCGTTTTACCCTTCCCTGCACCGTGTGCGCTTCAATTCCTGCTTCATTTAACAGCCGCTCAAGGACAAGTGCTACCTCATGGTATTTCACTTGAGGTGCGTCTTGAACAAATAAATCAAGTGGATTGGATGCAGGTAAAAATGACGTCGTCGAATCGGTAAAGCTTAAGTGTGTCGACATGTAATTCTCTAACGTTAAGAGGCGTTCTTTTGCATCCGTTTTGCCCTGTACCAAAAAGTTTACAAAGGCATTGAAGTGTGCTTCATCTCTGGTGCAATTCTTAACCAGTTTTTGGTCAATGGGGTCGATGAAATAAGGTTGATTGTATTTTGCTTTTGAAACAGCACGTAATATGAAGCTTTTATTCTTGAGCTTAGCATACCACCTGCGTTGATACACCTTATTGTTTTCAACGTAGAATAATTGATTATACATGGCAGACTGAAACACATGTTGCGCACAAGTCAATTTCAATTTACCGGACGCTAAGTTATAGGTCCCTGTATTTTTCAAGACATTTCTGCCAGATCCGTTGGCCTTGGTATAAGTCAAATGTTCGAACGTATTGTCTGAAAACAAACGAATAAGTTCTAGATCGCCTGTGGTAGCGGCTGGCTGAAAAACATAACGAATAGAAGGTGTGGCATGTGCTACAACACTTATTAAGGCGAACACACTTATGGAAAGTAAGTATTTCATAGTTTGCTGTTTCTTTGATAACGCTATGCAGACCAGTTTATAACACGGGCAAGGTACATATTCAAAATAAAGGCGTCATCTGAATAGACAACGCCTTTATTGAATTGACTGAACAAGCTTCCCAAACTTATTGTCCAGTCTTTGCTCTCCCCGCACTGAATTGCCTGTCAGCGCAACAGGTTTATTCGTTATTTAATCGTTGCTAAATCAGGTGTAACCTCATCAATCAGTTCTTTTTTCTTCAGAAATTCTTTGACTGTCATGATTTCTGTTGACAGGTTCAAGGATTTTGTAAACAATGGATCGTAATGCTTTAAATCCAACTTAGCGGCAAATTGTTGTTCATCCACATAAGCCACCTCACCGTGCGGCAACACAATCATCAGGTAGCACTTATCCGTAAAGAGGGGTATATTTTTCCAATCACTTGCAAGGTAGGTCACCACAGCTTTGCGATCATTACTCACCAGTTTTATGGATAAATTTAAGTCAATTGCGTTATATTGCTTTTCGAAGTCGAAGTTGATTTTTACATGAGCAAGTTCACCCAAGCGCACAACGCAATCAATGTTGTAAATTCCGAATTCGTTTATTGTAAATGAATTCAGTAATGCTTGTTCTTCTTGCATGCGTCTGGCTTGATCCTCGCGTGCAGCTAAAATCTCTTTGTACTTATCCATTGCTTGATTGTACTCGTTCTCCAGTAATTGTAATTCTTTGTTGTTTTTATTTGAACGAACGACATACGAGCAGCGACGAACCAAACTATCCAGCTCATAACCGTATTGCGTGGAAGTAAATTTAATGGTGTACAAACCGTCACCACCTTGCGGCTTAAGTTCCACTTTGGACCAGTTTAATCGAAGTGCTTGGTCTAAAGAAAGTGAATTGGTTTTGGTTGCTGAAACAACTGTCCAAATGACATTGCGCCACACATACAGGTGAGGCATGCGGCTACTATCTGATTGAATTTTAAACTGTGAACCTGATAATTCGGCCGACTTCTTTGGTCGTTTTGGCCATGCTAATGCCGCCAGTGCTTGATCACGTCTGGTGTTTTTAACGGTTTTGAATGCATCAGTCCCTTCTCCCCAAACCTCGTCCTCTTCCAAATAAAATAATTTGTACGATTCATCTGGCTTAAATGTGGCTGCCAAATCTACATTAACCTGCTTTGTAGGTTTTAAGCGCAATTCTTTACCTTGCTGATCAACGCGCAATTCTACCATGCCATTAGACGACATACACGAATCGGAACCAACGCGCATAGGAATACCTGAGAGCATAATTTCATCGCCTGTATGAAATTCACGAAACCGAGCACGTACCCTTCCTTTTACGGGTTTTCCGTTGGCATCTACCAAAGAGGCAGCCGGAATTTGGATGTGTGTACCAGATGGTCGGTGTATGACTGTTCCGCTATCTGCATCGAAGTAGGTGTCTACATAGGGCATAGTAAGTCCAAGTGGTGGTTCAATGCCTTGTTTTTCTGATTTTTTATCGGTTAACAGCCATATAAGCGTACCTGTTAATCCAGCGATAAGTATAACGGCCACCCTGATGACCGTTTTACGTGTATTTGATGTTTGCGTAGTCATGATTACTTAGATTTTAGGAGAGCATTCGTTTTGATTTTTAAGTCGTAACAGTACAACTGTTGGTCTGCGCAATTGATGAGCACATCAAGATTTCCATCTCGGTTGGCGTCACCAGGTATGGGTGTGAACTCAGAAAAGTCAGGCAACACATGGCAAAGGTGAATGATGCCGGTTTGGGTACCAATTAACACCAAAACTGATTTATTTTCATGTTCCGAATCGGATTGAAAACAGGCCAATACACATGCTTCATTATTGTACTCGATTAAATCCGCTGCGCACTGACCCTCAGAAAAACGGTTGCCACTCCAAGTCGCAGCTTTTGAATTGACAATCGGAACTTCTTTATATTCTGCTGCTGACTTGCCCGGAAAAATTAAGGCACTTGTGGTCACAATCATGTTGTTGGGGTGTGTTAACGTAGTTGAACCATCAGTATTCCAATCGAGTTTATCAAGCTCCTTACCTGTTCGATCAAAATAATAGAGGCTTGTTCTATATTTTCCATCAACTTCATGACTCATTGGGATGCATAAGCGAAGATTTCTGCCTGTTCCGGCAACATATTGCTGAGAACGAATTGTCGTTGGCCAACCTATTTCATTGAACTTTTTCTCCCAAATGGGTTTACCGGTTGCACCAGCATAAGCTTGCATGCCTCCGTAGTCAACAATAATGAGATCTGAAGTTCCATCTCCATCTAATTCAGCTACAATTGGATTCATCAACAGGTGACCTGCTTCGTAGAAATACATGTCTACCTTGGCAAAGGCACTGATTTCTTCTTCGTACGCTTTGTTGTTATCAATAGTAACGCGCGACCATATCTTTCTGCCTGAAGTCACATCGAAAGCAGCCAAATGTCCCGCCTCTGTACTGATGATAACAGCAGATTTTCCTCCGATTTTTACGGGTATTGGACTTGACTCAACATCCCCTAAGATGGGTGTACGCCAGAGGAATTTACCCGATTTCTCATAGCATAATAATTCATCGTTATCATTTCCAAAGATCAGGTTGTTGTTTACTTCAACGATACCATTTACATCCATATCACCTAATCGTTCGTTGGCAAAAATAGTTTTGACTTTTCCTGATTTCAAGTCAATTTTATACACCCCTGATTTTAGATCCAATGCATAGTCGCGCAAATGCAAGCCATTAGACCCAATGAACAGGCTGCCTGCTGAAGACAATGCCTGCGTGCGATACGTTGTTAAACCGATAGGTGCTTTCCAAATTAACCGGAGTTCACTTTGCGTTTCAGCAGGAGGCTTTGGTAAGACCGCACTAATAAGGAGTGCAATCAAACTGATTACAATAAGTTGTTTCATAGGACATGAGTTTAAACGTTACACCTGATAACACACCGTGTGTGTGCTGTCATGCTTTTTGATTTAATGAATCGGGTAAGCGTTTGTCATTGATGTATTTTGAATGATAACGCAGGGTTTCACAACTTATAACAGCACACTAAAAATAAGTTTACAATAATTCAATGCGGTTTTCAATTAAAATTCGAGTCGTGTTGTACAGTTATTGGTTAATTTTAGGCACTTTCGTACAGAACAAATAACGAACACAGGGATATGAAAAGACTGATTTTGAGTGCCATAGCATTTTTGACTTTGGTATCACATGCACAAACGTATACTACAGGTATGGTATCGTTATCAACTACAACAGATGCCGCTATGGCTATACAACTTGATGTATCCAATGAGGTCACATTGACCCTAACTGGTCCAGCTAGCCGGTGGTTTTCAATTGGTTTTAACGCAACGGGAATGGGAGATAAACCTGATGCGGTAACTGTGAAGTCTACCAGTCCAATTTCTGGTTTTGACGGCAAGATTAGTGGATACAGCGCACCATCAACCGATGCTCAACAAAACTGGACCATTATTTCTGACAACACGGTTGGAACAGCGCGTACTATAATTGCCAAACGGCCATTAAACTCTGGTGATGCCGGAGATTATACCTTCACTGCACAAGCCGGGTCGTTGGATATCATTTGGGCACGTGGAGGAAACAATTCATTTAGTTTGAGCAATCATGGTGGATCAAATCGCGGATCAAAAACCTTAACATTCAGTTTGGTTCAACAAGCCAGTACAGAAACCCTATCAACAGATGCACTTTCCGTTTATCCAAACCCAGTTTCAGCTGGGGAAACTATTCATGTATCAGCTGATTTAACAGGATTAACCTACACCTTAACCGATGCCAGCGGTAAGCAGGTTGCAACAGGTACAGTAGTTTCATCGGAACTTAACGTACCCGCTGACCTCCCAGCCGGCATGTATGTGTTCCGTATTCCGAGCAAGGGTAGCCAACTGAATTTGGAGATTAAATAAGCATACGCAAGTATAAAAAAGTAGCCCGTCTTGATTAGGATGGGCTTTTTTATACCTGAATTTACCCAAAAAAATAAGGTTGGGTGATATCGACTAACTGCTTTTTTAGCGCTACGATGCTTTAAAAAATGTTTAAATAAAAAAGCCCCGAAGATAGTCGAGGCACTAAATGTTTTCACAACGGAATAATCCTTATTGTGATTTGCTTTCAGATTTCAAACTTAAACACTTTTTAATTTACATCCAACTAAAATGAAATTAATTTAAACTTTTATACAAAACGTAAATAGATTACGTTCACAAGCACTTAAATTAGTGCGCAACAACGTTAAATTTAACTGTAATGGCTGTAAAAAATATTTTAGGATTAGATTTAGGCACTACCAGTATAGGTTGGGCGCATGTAAGAGAAGGTGAAACTGCTGCTGAATCGGAAATCGTTTCCATTGGAGTTCGGGTAAATCCGCTTACCAACGACGAACAAACCAATTTCGAAAAAGGTAGGCCAATTACAATTAATGCAGACAGAACTTTAAAACGAAGTGCCAGAAGAAATTTGCAACGATACAAATTACGAAGAGCGAACCTATTAGAGATTTTGATTGCAGCCAAACTTTTAAAATCAACTTCTGAGATTGTCGAGAATGGACCAAATTCAACATTTGAAACCTGGTTTTTAAGAGCAAAAGCGGCAAAAGAACGGATAGAAAAGGATCAATTTGCACGAGTTTTACTTGCCATAAATAAAAAGCGCGGGTATAAGAGTAGCCGTAAAGCGAAAAATGAAGAAGATGGGGAATTAATTGATGGTATGGAAATAGCCAAAAAACTATACGATAATAACCTCACCCCGGGACAATTCGTACTTCAGTTATTAGAGAAAGGAGTTAAAAGTACTCCTTCATTTTATCGATCTGATTTACAAGCTGAATTTGACCGAATTTGGAAAGTTCAACAAGCATTTTATCCTGATGTTTTAACGTTCAATTTATATCAAGAACTAATTGGCAAAGGGCAACGCGCAACTGCGGCTATACTTTACAATTCAGAGCATAAAATATTTACTGCAGAAAACAAAGGAACACCAACTGAGAAAAAAACACAGGCATACCAATGGAGAACACTTGCGCTGACGACTAAACTAAGTATCGAAGAAGTTGCATACGTTTTGGCTGATATAAACAATTCAATCAAAAATTCAAGTGGTTACCTCGGTGCCATATCTGACAGAAGTAAGGAACTTTATTTCAACAAACAAACCATTGGACAAGCCATTACCGAAATATTACACACAAATCCACATTCCTCCTTAAAGAATAAAGTATACTACCGCCAGGATTATATGGATGAATTCGAACAAATATGGAGTGAACAATCCAAACATCATCCAGAATTAACTGCAGAACTCAAACATGAAATCAGAGACGTAATAATTTTCTATCAACGTAAATTAAAGTCACAAAAAGGTCTGATAAGTTTTTGTGAATTTGAACAAAAAATCATTGAAATTAATGGGAAAGAAAAAAGAATCGGCCAACGTGTTGCTCCCAAGTCCTCTCCATTATTTCAAGAATTTAAAATTTGGCAAATTTTAGGGAACGTTACACTTCGTAATAAATTAAACAAACAAGACAGAGCACTATTATTAAGCCAAGAAGATAAAGCACTATTATTTGAGGAACTTAACTTAAAAGGAAACCTTAGTTCAAATAAAGTTTTAGATATCCTTGGATTAAAACCCAAGGAATGGGAAATGAATTACACGACATTAGAAGGAAATCATACTAACAAGTGTTTGTTTGAGGCCTACTTAAAAATTATTGAACTTGAGGGTAATAACATTAAAGATTTGATGGGTATATCCACTGCAAAAGAAGAAGTGGAATTAGGTGATATTTCTTTAAGTGCCCAAGAAATTAAAAGTGCCATAAAATCAATTTTTGAATCAATTGGTATCGAAACTGGTTTGCTTGATTTCGATGCAGAACTTGAAGGGAAAGCCTTTGAACAACAACCAAGCTATCAAATCTGGCATTTACTCTATGCCTATGAAGATGATCAATCGGCAAGTGGAAATGAACGTTTAATAAGATTGCTACAAGAAAAATTTGGGTTCAAGAAAAATGAATTTGTCGATCATACCGCTTTATTTACTGGCATACAATTTTTACCTGATTATGGTAATTTAAGTACAAAAGCCATGCGCAAAATCATTACTCACATCAAAGAAAACAATTACAGTGATGCGTGCGTACTGGCTAATTATCGGCATTCTGCAGCTTCTTTAACACGCGAAGAAATCGAAAGTCGAGAATTGAAAGAAGAATTAACCCTGCTCAAAAAAAATAGCTTAAGAAATCCTGTTGTAGAGAAGATTTTGAATCAAATGGTCAATGTGGTCAACACATTACTCCAAAAAAACAGAGCTATTAATCCATCTTTTCAGTTTGATGAAATACGCATAGAATTAGCGAGGGAACTCAAAAAAAATGCCAGTGAACGTGCTGACATGACACAAAGCATGAGCGCTGGTAAGGCTACAAATGAACGCGTTGCCAAAATACTTAATACCGAATTTAATATTAAGAATCCTTCTCGAAATGATATTATACGCTACAAACTTTATGAAGAGCTTAAAAATAATGGATATCATGATTTATATACAAATACCGATATACCTAAAGAAAAGCTTTTCTCAAAAGAGGTAGATATTGAGCATATTATTCCTCAGTCACGTATGTTTGATGACAGTTTTAGCAATAAAACAATTGTATACAGACAAACCAACCTGGAAAAAGGTAATCAAACAGCTTATACCTTTATTGAAAATAAACAAGGTGAACTTGGAATTCAAGCATACAAAGAACGTATCGAACGGTTATTTCATTTGGGAATAAAAAACAAAGAAGAGGGTATTTCAAAAGCGAAATATCAAAAATTACTGAAAGTAGAGTCTGAAATTGGAGATGGTTTCATAGAACGAGACCTACGTGATAGTCAATACATTGCCAAACAGGCAAAAAACATGCTCTTTGATATTACGCGCAAAGTCGTTTCTACATCAGGAAGTATTACAGATCGTTTACGTGAAGATTGGGGATTAATAAACGTAATGAAGGAGTTGAATTTTGAAAAATACAAGGCCCTCGGTTTAACGGAAGTTATTGAAAAACATGGTAAAAAAACTGAGCGTATCATAGATTGGACCAAACGAAATGACCATAGGCATCATGCCATGGATGCGCTTACTGTCGCATTCACCAAACATGAACATATACAATACCTGAATCATTTAAATGCACGGAAAGATGAAAGTCATAAAGAACACAGCATCATTTTGGGTATCGAAAGAAAATTAACAGAGGTTTCTAAAGATGATACTGGAAATTCAAAACGAAGATTTATATCACCTGTAGTAAATTTCAGATCACAAGCCAAAACACACCTGTCACAAGTTTTAGTGTCACACAAGGCCAAAAACAAAGTTGTTACCAAAAATAAAAACATCACCAAAACAAAAAAAGGTGAGCATACACAACTCGCTCTAACACCACGCGGTCAACTTCATAAAGAAACAGTTTATGGTAAATATGCTATTCCGATGAGCAAAATGGAAAAAATTGGTGCAAAAACTACCCTTGAAGTAATTGAAAAAGTTGGTAGCGAACGCATTCGTAAGGCTCTTTTACAGCGACTAAATATGTTTGATAATGACCCGAAAAAAGCATTTACAGGAAAAAACAGTTTAGATAAAAATCCGATTGTTATCGATGAAACAACAAAAACGTGTGTGCCAGAAATGGTCAAATTAACGTGGTACGAATCAGATTATTCTATTCGGAAAGAAATCAATCCAACAAACTTCAAAGACCTTAAGACGATCGAAAAAGTGCTCGATCAAAAAATAAAATCCTTGTTAATTAACAGGTTTAAAGCCTCTGGTAATGACCCCAAAAAAGCATTTTCTGATTTAGAAAATAACCCCATTTGGGTCAATAAAGACAAAGGTATCCAAGTTAAACGTGCAACAATCAGCGGGGTAAGTAACGCGCTACCACTACATGTTAAAAAGGATCATTTAGGGCAAGATATTTTAGATGCTGCTGGTCAACAAATACCCGTTGATTTTATCAGTACGGGTAATAACCACCATGTTGCAATTTACCGAGATGCTGATGGTAAATTGCAAGAACGTATTGTTTCACTTTTTGAAGCCGTACAACTTATTAATGCTGATTTGCCAGTTATTGACAAAACCTTCAATCAAAACTTGGGGTGGACGTTTTTATTCTCTATGAAACAAAATGAATACTTTGTTTTTGCAAACGAAAAAACAGGTTTTGACCCCAACCAAATAGATCTGCTGGATCCCGTAAACAAAGCAATTATTAGCGAAAACTTATACCGCGTACAAAAACTTACCTATAAAAATTACTACTTCAGACATCACCTGGAAACCACTGTTGAAGATAAAAAGGAATTAGCAAATCATGCCTATAAAAGTATCCGCAATAATAAACCATTGGAAGTAATTGTTAAAATCAGATTAAATCACCTCGGAGATGTGGTGCATGTGGGCGAATGAGTGTGTTTTTAAAGCAGGTGATGCAACCTAAATTGTAGCTAATACGTAAGCATACACAACCCAAAATTGTTGTGTATGCTTAAACGAACAATTCATTTTAGCAATCCAGCACACCTTTCAATTGCACATATGCAGTTGGTTGTTGAGCTAAAAGGCGACGTTAAGGAAAGGCATACACTACCTGTAGAAGACCTTGGTGTTGTTGTTTTAGAGCATCCGAATATCTCGATAACCACCCAACTGCTAGAAGCCTTATTGGCCGCACATGTTGCGGTTGTGACCTGTAGCAAAACCTATTTACCAAATGGGCTGTTGTTGCCGCTTGATGGAAACTCAGAACAAACCGAGCGTATGCAAGTACAAATTAATGCAAGTGCACCACTTAAAAAGCAGTTGTGGCAACAAACCATAAAAGCTAAAATTTACAATCAAGCTTTGTTATTGTCTTTTTTAGGAATGGACAACAAACGCCTATTGAATTTACGCGATAAAGTGGTAAGTGGAGACACAGCAAACTGTGAGGCGCAGGCAGCGGCATATTATTGGAATGCCTTATATGGTAGGTATTTTGTGCGGCAACGGGGCCAAAACTCTCCGAATGCACAACTGAATTATGGTTATGCCATCTTAAGGGCTATCATTGCGCGCGCAATTACAGCCTCTGGTATGCTGCCAACCCTTGGCATTCATCACAAAAATAAATACAATGCATATTGTCTTGCAGACGATATCATGGAACCTTACCGCCCTTACGTTGATTGGATTGTCTTGAATATGTCCGACTTGAATGATCAAGATGAAGGTTTAACACGTGAACAAAAAATCGAATTACTAAAACTGCCCCAAGTAGATGTAATGATTAGCGAACTAAAAAGACCTTTGTTTCATGCAGTAAGTAATACAACTGCAAGTTTATACAAGTGTTTCAATGGCGAAATACGCAGGCTAGCTTATCCTGTATTTCATTTTCAAGAAAACCATCATGGACAGCTTCCGTTTTAACGCCTATAGAAATATGTGGATCATGGTACTTTTTGACTTACCTACCGAAACGAAAAAAGAAAGAAGAGAGGCAAGTCAGTTTCGAAAAAAATTATTGGAGGATGGTTTTGTGATGTTTCAATTTTCAATTTACCTAAGATTCTGTCAGAGTATTGAAAATGTGGAGGTACACACGCGACGAGTAAAACGATCCTTACCAGAAAAGGGTCATGTGGGCATATTTGCAATCACAGACAAACAATTTAGCAGGATGGAAATATTCCATGGCATTAAACAAAAACCAACTATATCACCGCCTCAACAACTCACCTTATTTTAAGGTTAGTCTAATAAATTGAAGCAACTTAGCGTATAAAATCAGCAACAGCTGCTTGTTTTTTATTTTCTAATAATTCATTGAAACCCTTACTATACTTGCGGTATAGGCCACTTAGTTGTGACCTATCCACAAATTTAAAAGAACTGAAAGCAAATCACAACAATAGTCAAGAAGTAATCTTCATGTGCTTCGTTGTGACCTATCCACAAATTTAAA
>Ga0172373_10002793_pt1 | contig 26409 bp, 21 predicted proteins | sample Lak10m_2_FD_114546 | JGI IMG/M metagenome (GOLD analysis project Ga0172373, IMG submission 114546) | Freshwater microbial communities from Kabuno Bay, South-Kivu, Congo - kab_092012_10m | ecosystem: Environmental > Aquatic > Freshwater > Lake | place: Democratic Republic of the Congo...
ATGAAAAATACAGTTATTCTGTAATAAGAAATATTGACATGAATGATAAAGGCAAACCAAGCATTTATCCTAATCCTACCAAAGATGGAAAATTTAGTATTGATTTAAACGGCAAGAACTACACCATACAATTAATAAATAACTTAGGTCAGGTATTATGTAATAAAACTAATGATGGGAAATTAGTGGAGCTTAATTTAGAAGATTATGCAAAAGGAATTTATTTCATTAAGTACTTTAATTATAAGGAATCAGGAATAACCAAAATTATTTTTGAGTAAAATTCAGTATATTCAAAATTTTAGTGGCCAATTTTAATTTCCTTATTTCACAAACACAATTGGTTTTACCCATTTATCGTTATCGGCTACTACTTCGTTTTTATAGTTTATGCCAATTAAAATAGTATCCTCAGAGCTAAGCTGAAATTTATTTTTAGAAGTCAGTTTCATAATAAATCGCTCTGTTGCTTTGTGATCCTGCTTTTTAAAATAAATTTTACCATTGGCCTCAAATGCTATTGATGCAATAATGCCATTTAAATTTTTAATCATGTAAGTGCCATCTGCAAATTGCTGAATAATAAATTTTTGTTTTTGATTTATATCTTTAGTTGCAACAAGTTTTCCTTCCCAATCGGTAAACAAGAACTCTTTATTAGTTGTTTTTAAAAAAGTAGTGTCACTTTTTACTCGCTTACCTGAAGGTGAACAAACAATTTTATAAAATTTATTTTTTAGAACCAAATCAGGTAAAGTTCCATCATTATAAATTGCAACACGATACCCTTTTTTAAAAGTTTGCATACAATCGGCATAAGTTGGTATACCACAGTACCCGATGTAATTTGAATAAAACATGAGCTTTATGTTTTGTAAGGGTAATGGACAATTATACACAACATACTTTTCTCCATGTAATTGATGATCTAAATTTTCGCAGAATTTTTTCCACTCCATTTGCTCAATTCGATCGTAATAAACAAAGAGGTTTTTTTTCCATAAGGTGTGACGCAATTGAATTTTTTCGATGTTAATGTTAACTATAATCGTTGCAAAAAAAACAAGCGTGAAAAGTATGTTTTTCGTTTTCGAATCTATTTTTAAAAAAAGTGTTAAGGCATAAATCAAACTAGCCAATGCTAAAAAAACAATAAACGAAACTACTGCAGTAAAAGCAAGCATTTTAGTTGCAGCTATGGTAAAAAACAAATAGGTAACAGTAAGTGGAACTAGAATTAATAAAAAATAAATTTTAACTTTTAAATACCTGTAGAGGTAAATTAATCCGGCTACACTAATAAAGGGAATGATGTAGCCATAAATTAATTTCATATTATCAAAATGATAATAATTGTCGCCTTCATGTCCTTCCAGGGCCTCAAAAAAATGTTTGGTATTGTATTGAAATTCGTGATTTGCCTCTCGAGGAAAAGCTGTAAAAATATAAAGTTGCCAAGGAATAAATATGCAGCAGGTAATTATAAAAGCAATAAAAAATTGCTTTATCAATCTCAGAAAGTTTTCTTTTTGTTTCCACTGAAACATAAGATATATAAAACATACAGTGTAAACTAATAATCCGACCAACCATTTAGTTAATACTGCAAAACCTGAAAATACCGCCATTAGAATCCAGTATCGTTTCTTTTGAGGTTGATGTATAAATTCAAAAAAACACCAGAAAGATGCAGTTATGTATGAAATAAAAACCACATCGTTTTGATCTGTTGGTGTTGCACCTGCTATTAATTCTCCTAAAAAATAAGAAGTAGAAAAAAGTAAAGCGGCATTAAATCCAATTTTATCATTACTTAATAATTTACCTATCCTAAAAATCCCAAAAGTTGCCAAACAAAAACAAATTACACTTGGTAAACGAATAGCAAAGGCACTTGGCCCAAATAAATTTATTGAAATCGCCATTTGCCACAAATACATGGGCTGTTTGTGCAACCAAATGTAATTACCTACCCAGTTTTGGCAATCGTAATTTAATATAGGTTCCGGATATAATTTTGGTACTAAAAAATCTGCACTTAAATTCTTTGCAACCAATGCATGCATCTGCTCATCCCAAAGATTTAAAAAAGGATCGAGACTAATTTGAAATAATTTAAAAAAGAATGTAGCAACTACTAAAAAAACTACTCCCCCCCCGATTTTATTCTTTACATAAACAGAATAAATGGCAAATAAAAAACAAACTAAAGCAACTACTAATAGAAAAAACTGTATGTTACTGAAATAGGTATTTAACATCTTATTGGTTATTGCAGTTTACTAAAAAATTTACTTCAAGATCGTCGTACTCCATAAAACATTTTTTACTGGCATTAAACCCAAACACTCTTATCTCTGTACCTGTCCTGTTATTAATTGCTGACGGAATTAATGTACTATCTGAAAATGCATTCCAGGTATTTTTATTTTTAATAAATGGATCTAAATCAATTTGACTCCAGAATAATTGTTGATCAGCAGTGTTTAAGGTAATTGCAAAAAGATGTCCGTATGTAAACCTTTCATTAGTTCTTAGCTTAGATTTTATTAAAATTTTAATATCCTTATTAATTAAACTATCCGGAATTTTAAAATATAAACCTCCACCATAAGGAATTTCGTTATTTATTTTTGAAATATAGTTTCTTGGTAGAGATTCGTCAGGCATTCTGAATCCTGTAAAAAAAGTATTGTCCTCAAAGCTGATTTTAATTGTTGCAATAGGTTTAAATTTTTCTTCTGTTTTCTTATAACAAGAAAAAAAGAGAAAACAACTCATGCAGGAAATAACTAGATAGTAAATAAAGTGTTTCATGCAATCCAATGATTTTGTAAATACAAATTAAAAACGATTACAGAAAGTATGATATTAGTATAAAATAAAACTGTAGAAATTTCTTTTCCAATCTTTTCATTAGTAATCAATGAATACATCACTAAATAAATAGCAATTATTAAGAAAAAGAAAGTTGTTCGGTGATAGCTTTGATACATCGTGTTTAAAAAAGCTAAAGGTGTTCCTAGGCCTAAACATAAAGTTGTAATTAGTATGATAAGAAAATAAAGAATTGTATTTTTTAAAGAGAAAGAAATAGCTTTTGTAATTTCATTTAAAAAAACAAGAAAAAAACTTGTGGCAAAGAGGTATCTGTTTAAACTAACCAATTCGGTAGAGCCATCATAACTTTTGTGATCGAAAAAAACACAATAAATAGTTACCATAAAGGCATAAGTACAACTAAACCACAGAGCCTTATTATGAGATTGAAAACTATCTTTTTTTAGTAAAAAACGAATTCCGAAGATTAAAAGTAAAAAGCTCGCAACAAATCCAAAACAAAGTGCTAAGCCATCTAGCCATAAAATGCTATCTCCTCCAAACGTAACAAAAGGCAATGCAGGAAAAGAAAAATGATGGTGCCAATAACGTACTTGCTGTTTTGCAAATGCAAACCATTCGCCGGTTAATGCATATTGAAACAATACAACTAATAATAATCCACAAATACTAATTAGGGAATACAACAAAATAGTTTTCCACGCTTTTTTAGATAAGAGTTGTTTAGCAAAAAAAAGTTCCATGATAATGATTGATGGAATAAAAAACATTGCAGTTGCTCGAGTGAATGAACTAAGAAGCAGCCCAATTAAAATCAATTTCTGATTGTCTTTTTTTAAACCAATTAAAAAAAGTGAGGTACATAAAAAAAAGAGTGACTCAGAAAATGGTAAAAAGAAAAAAATACATGAGGGTAAAGAAATATAAATGAGGATGATTTTTTTTTCAATTTCAAAAAATTTAAAGAGTAAAAACAAGCCACTCATACTCAATAAATAATTTAATATACAGATGCCAATAGCATCAAGATGAGTTAATTTCCATAAGTATGGAAAAAGAGGAAAAAATGCGGAATTTGAAGCTTGATACCAAAAATACTGATAGCCATTTTTTGCAATACTGGAATACCATGAGGCATCCCACCGAATTATATTGTCGTAAGATGGAAATACATTTACAACTCCGAAAAAAGAAAAAAACAAATACAACACGATAAACGAAAATAGATGGATTAACGGGATTGTTAAAAATGATTTAAGATTAAACTCCCGTTTTTCCATTCGCGTATCAAATTATTTTTTTTGCAAACCGGTTTTTGTAATTACACTTGCTTCCTGATAATCTTCGTAATCGGTATTAATTTCCCAAAGATTATGTTTTTTGTTCGATAATATATTTTCTGCAGCTAATTTGCCCATTAAAATACTGTGATCTTGATTGTTGTATTTAAAAGCACCGTATCTGCCAATAACATGAAGTGATTCAATCGACTTTAAGTAATTTTCAACAGGCGATAATACTTCTTTGTAACCCGAAGAATAAACAGGGTAGCAACGTGGAATTTTATAAACGTGTCCGTCACTAATGGTTGCGTTTTCAATCAATCCTGTTTTTTTCAATTCTTCTTTAGCAAGTTCAATGAGTTTATTATTATCCCAACTCCAGAAATCATCTTCATCGTAGCACCAGTACTCTAAAGCACAAATAGTGCTTTCTTCTTTTCCATTAATCTGTGGCACCCAGTTTCTGAAATTTGTTAATCTTCCCATTCTAAGATCTGCGGAATGAACATACAACCAATTATCAGGGAAAAGATTTTTTGCCTGAACATTTAAATAAACAATAATGGTATTTCTGAATTTTAAACTGGAAGCAGCCTGTTTTATAGGCTCAGGAACTTCAGGTAAACGAGAAACCATTAAAGTTAATGGCATGGATGAAATGATATGATCGTATTCTTTAACTGTTCCATCCTCAAGTTCTATTGCATAGGCTTTATTGTTTTTTGTAAGAACTCTTTTTATGGGAGTATTTAGAACTACATTTCCTCCTTGATTTTTTACAAATGTTGCCATTCTTTCATACACCATTCCGGTTCCCTCATGCGGGTACGCAAATTGATCTACTAAGGTTTTATGTTTACCACTGTTTCCGAACAAAGCAGATTTCATGGCTTCGCCCAACGAGAATTTTTTAATGCGCTGCGCGGCAAAATCTGCATCTAAAATATTACAGGGAATTCCCCACAATTTTTCGGTGTAGGTTTTAAAAAAAATACTGTAAAGCTTTTTACCAAAACGATTGGTTACCCAACCTTCAAAAGTACTTGTGTTTTTTGTAGGTGAAATTTTTTCGAAACCATAACTAATAACACAAGAAGCAGCAGTGAAAATTCCTAAGTTTTTTAAAGCATCAAAAGCTTTTATTGGATAATGAAAAAATCGTTTGTTGTAATAAATTCGCGTTAATCGGTCAACCATCTCGTACTCTTTTCCTGCAACTTCTAACCACAATTCGTTTATGCGAGTATCATTACTAAAAAAACGATGCGGACCAATATCAATTTTCTGATTCCACAAATCAATTGTTTTTGCCATTCCTCCAACAGAAGACGATGCTTCATAAACATCAACATCTTTAATTTTCTTTGCTAGTTCATAACCTGCTGTCATGCCGGCAGGCCCTGCACCAATAATGGCAATTTTCATGTAAATATATTTTTGGGTGTAATAACGAGATTACTTAAAAAATTATTGTTCAATTTCTTTTCTCACGTTAGAAAAGGTAAGTTCTAAATCATCGCTATCAACAATTAATTGTTTTTGTGTGTTGTAAGTAAATGTTTTTATAACTAATCCTGGTTTATTTATAGCGCTTGCAGGAATTGTTACGCTATCCGTTACGCTTAGCCATTTGTTCGTTTCCTTAATGTATTTATCAAATTTCACCTCATTCCAAGAAACGATTTTATCTCCATCGTGCAATGCTATAGCATATACAGCCTGTGGCGCTACTTGGTTTGACCTCAACCAAATTGTAAATTTAATACGTAAATCTTTGTTTATACATGTATCATTAACTGCGAATGTTGTTCCAATACCATAATTTCTAGCGCTATCAGTGCGTGAAAAATAATTGCCACCATGAGCTTCACCTTTTTCTCTTGGATATAAATCAATCACACTGTCCTCAGCAGTATAATTTCTTTTTTCTAAAAAAGTAATTTTCTCTACTTCTTTTGGTTCAGAACAAGAAGTAATAATTAAGCCAAGAAACAAGGTTGTTAAAATTGAAAATACAAATACATTCTTTTTCATAACATCTAAATTTATTTAATTCTTATTTAAAATTTAAGTTGGCAAAGATAGAAATTTAGGGCATTAAAAAAAGGAATATTAAATAGGATTAGATTTGAGGTTTTTTTGAGTTTTAAAAGAACTTTAAATTGGAATATTAACATTTTGTCTGTTCAAAAAAAAGTTTTACATTTGCCGTCTTAAATTTTTAAAAAATGAGTAAACACTACGAGACGGTCTTCATCTTAACTCCCGTTTTGTCTGATGATCAGGCAAAGGAGACCGCAAAAAAAATGAAAAAAACAATAACTGATTTGGGAGCAAAAGTTATTCATGAAGAAAACTGGGGATTAAAAAAATTAGCTTATCCTATTCAGAAAAAAACTACAGGTTTTTATCATTTAGTTGAATTTACTACGGATAACATTAACGCAGTAAACGATTTAGAGGTAACTTTTAAACGTGATGAGCGTGTTTTACGTTTTCTAACTGTTTCGTTAGACAAATTTGCTATTGAATACAGTGAAAAACGTAAAAACAAATTAAAAGGCGAAAGCGGAGATAAAAAAGGTAAAAAAGAAAAAGCTGACGCATAAATTTATAAATCTCAAAAAAAACTAATATGGCATCAAGTGCAGAAATAAGATACTTAAATCCGCCAACGGTAGAAGCAAAAAAGAAAAAATATTGCCGTTTCAAGAAAAGCGGAATCAAATACATTGATTACAAAGACGCAGATTTCTTATTGAAATTTGTTAATGAGCAAGGAAAAATTTTACCTCGTCGTCTAACCGGAACATCGTTGAAATTTCAACGTAAAGTTTCTCAGGCAGTTAAAAGAGCTCGTCATTTGGCTTTAATGCCATATGTAGCTGATGGTTTAAAATAATAATTAAGGAGGTAAACAATGGAAGTAATTTTAAAACAAGACATGAAAGGTTTAGGCTTTAAAGACGATGTAGTTAAAGTTAGACCGGGATATGGAAGAAATTTTTTAATCCCAAAAGGAATTGCAAGTTTAGCAACTGAAACAAATAAAAAAATCTTAGCTGAAAACGTAAAACAAAGAGCTTTCAAAGAAGAAAAGTTCCGTAAAGAAGCTAGTGCAAATGCTGAAAAATTAGCAGAAGTTTCAATTTCTGTTGGTGCAAAAGCAGGTGAATCAGGAAAGATTTTTGGTTCAGTAACAAACATTCAAATTGCAGAAGCTTTGAAAAAAGCAGGATACGATGTTGAAAGAAAAAACATTGAATTAAAAGAAGATGCGATTAAAGCTTTAGGTTCATATACAGCAAAAGTTCGTCTATATAAAGACATTACAGCTGAAGTGAAATTTGAAGTAGTTGCGGAATAATTTTAATCAACCCTTTAAAAAAGAGGCTATCTTTTAAAGATAGCCTCTTTTTTTTTGCTTTCAATTCTATAAATACACATAATCACTTCTGTAAAGTAGATTACAAATACTTTATAGTTTCTGAGTTGACCCTAAATAAATTGAAAAAAATTGATTAAAGTTTCGAATTTCAAACGGTATATTTTACTTAACTAAAGTAAGGTAACCTTTTGTTTCAAATGGTTCATCTCTTATGCTTTTACCGGTAACAATATAGTAGTAAGTTCCTTCACTTGCTCCGTTTCCATCCCAACCCACTGCAGGATTTGTGGTTTCATACAATTTGTTACCCCAACGATTATAAATAATCATGTTCAAATCTTTATAACCTTTGTACTTAACAGAGAAAAATTCGTTGGTATCATCTCCGTTAGGTGAAAATACGTTTGGAACTTCAATATAAGGAGTAATATCAACATAAATTAATAAGCTAGTTGTATCATTACATCCTGGAATACCATTACTTGCTATTAGAGTCACAGTGTAAGTATTTGTTCCATAAAAAGTTTGATTAGGCGAAAAATTTAAATTAGTTGTGGTATCTAAATTTCCATTACCAAAGTTCCAATAGAAAGTAATATTATTTCCGTAAGAAGATTGATTGGTAAAGTCAACAGATAATGTATCAGATCCATTTTGTTGATTAGCTGTAAAATCAGCAGATGGTCCTGGTATATTGCTTATTGAAACTGTTTTAGTAAATGAACAACCATTTGCATCAATAACAGCTAAAGTATATGTACCGGCTGATAAATTAGTGAAATTTAAATTTGAAGAAGATGGTGTGCTGTTATTAACAGAGTATAAGTAAGGTGCAGTTCCCCCGCTTGCATTTGCTATTGTTAATGTTGCATTTTTCAAATTACAATTTTCAAAAGTATTATTAGCTGCAATTGCATTTGGATTTGGATTTATAGTTATTGAATGGTTAATTGGGTTTCCTACACAACCATTTGCCGTTGGGGTTGCTGTAACAATTGCAGTAACAGGGCTTGTACCATTATTTACTCCAGTAAAAGAAGTTATATTTCCGTTACCGCTTGTTATTAAACCAATGCTCGACTGTGAATTTGTCCAACTTACAGTACTATTTGATACAGAAGAATTGTAATTAATTCCGTTCACTAACTGTCCTGAACAAATTGTTTGATTAGAAATTGAACTTAATACAGGAATTGGATTTAGTGTCACTGAAAAGTTTTGAGGTTCACCAACACAGCCACTTGCAACTGGTGTAGCAGTAATTTGAGCTATTACCGAACTGTTACCTGTGTTTAATCCGGTAAATGAATTTATGTTTCCTGTTCCAGAATTTGATAAGCCTACTGATGATTGTGTATTTGTCCAGTTTGTTGTTGTATTATTTACAGAAGATGTAAAATTTATAGAATTAACTTGCTCTCCCGCACAAATAGTTTGGTCAGCAATAGAAGTAAGTTGAGGAATTGGATTTACTGTTAATGAAAACATTTTAGCAGAACCAACACATCCGTAAACTGATGGAGTTGCTGATATAATACCAACCAAAGGCGTATTTCCGGAATTGGAAGTTGTAAAAGAACTTATATTTCCTGAGCCGCTAGCGGCTAATCCTATTCCTGTTTGAGAATTGGTCCAGTTTACAGATGTGTTGGCCACTGAAGGATAAAATATTATTTCATCTGAAGCGTTGCCTGAGCACAGTAACTGATTTGGTGAATCATTCAAAAAAGGAATTGGATTCACTGTTACTGAAAAATTTTGTGGTGCTCCTACACATCCATTTGCAACCGGTGTTGCTACTATTGTAGATACTAGTGGAGTATTTCCGGAATTTTGACCGCTAAAAGAAGAAATATTTCCATTTCCATTTCCTGACAAACCAATCAATGTTTCTGAATTTGTCCAATTAATAGTTGAGTTAGCTACAGAAGAATTAAAATTTACTCCGTTAACCTGTTGTCCTGAACATAAAGTTTGATTCGGAACAACCAATAATGAAGGAATAGGGTTTACGGTAATTGAAAACGACTGAGGTGCGCCATCACATCCATTTGCTGTAGGTGTTGCAGTAACAATGGAGGTTATAACGGTATTACCGTTATTGCTTCCATTAAAAGTGGAAATATTACCATTTCCGCTTGCAGCTAATCCAATTGATGAAAGTGAATTTGACCAGTTAATAGTTGAATTAGCAACAGTTGATGAAAAATTTATATCGTTTACTTGAGAACCTGAACAAATAGTTTGGTTTGGAACTACTGTCAATACAGGAACAGGGTTTACAGTTATTTCAAAATTTTGTGGTGCACCAATACATCCATTTGCTGTAGGTGTTGCTGTAACTGTAGCTGTAATAGAAGTGCTCCCGTTATTAGTTCCATTAAATGTTGCAATATTTCCTGTGCCGTTTACAGGTAATGAAATAGTTGACTCAGAGTTAGTCCAATTTATGGTTGTATTAGGAACTGAAGAACTAAAATTTATACCGTTTACCGATTGCCCAGCACACAACGTTTGGTTAGTTAACGGTGTTAATTCAGGAATAGGATTTACGGTAACACTATACGAAGTATTAGCAGTGCAACCATTTTGATTAGTAACATTTAATGTATAAACGGTACTTGAAGTAGGATTGGCTACTACATTTCCAGTTGTTGTAGAATTTAAACCTGTTGTTGGAGTCCAATCATAATTGGCCGCATTACTTGCAGTTAATGATGTTGACTCGCCATTACATATCGTATTAACACCGGATATTTGAATACTTGGTGATTGATTTACAACAACTGATAATGAAGTATTTGCTGCACATTGACCTGCGTTGGGAGTAAATGTGTAGGTTGTTGATGCGCTGTTATTAATTTGCGGACTCCAAACACCTGTAATATTATTGGTGGATGTAGTTGGAATTGACAATTGATCGCCAGAGCAAATTGGATTGATTGGGTTAAATACGGGAGTTATATTAGGATTAACTTCAATAGTCATTTGTGCATTATTTGCACATTGATTGGCATTTGGTAAAAACGAATAATTTGTAGTTTGAGAGTTATTTACAGACGGCGACCAACTACCGGTTATTCCATTGTTTGAGGTAGTTGGCAAATTAGATAAACTTGCGCCTTGGCATATAGGAGGTATTTGTGTAAATACCGGAGTTATGTTGGCTTGAACAGCAATTGTTGTATCTAATGTAACAGAACATGGAGCATAAGGTGGTTGCGTGTTTGTTGTCATCGTTACAAAATAGGTAACATTTCCTTGAGTAGCTGTAATTGTTTGACCTGTTGTTGAGCCTTGAATAGCACCTGATGGAGAAGAAGACCAACTATAGTTATTTGCACCACCTGGAGCTGTTATAGTAATATTTCCTCCCGTACAAATTGCAGGTTGCGATAAATTAATAGTAGGAGGCATACAACTTGCCCAGATGTAGGCATAACCTTCGTGAGTACCACCATCAACCATACAATCAGAGGTTTCAAACCAAATGGTAACATCCTGTCCAATATAATTATTTAAAGGTACGAACATGGTAGTCCAGTTTTTATAACGATATCCCCCACTTGAACTAAAACCCCATGAATTAGCAGTTTGACTGTTAGCGTTAACTGTGGCGCAATTTATTTCCTGTTGACTGGAAGTGCCAAAATTTGTATACATTCTTACTTTAAAATAAGGAGAAGTAGCTGAAGAATGGTTTCCTGCATTATTTAATACTGCAGCCCATTTGTAAACAAAAATGAAATTATTTTGTGAAACTCTAAAAGTTTGCCAAATGGTTGCTCTATCATTTTGAGAACTTGTATTACCAAGTCTTAAAGACCTTGTTGAACCTCCTGGTACTCTTGGAATTGATGCAAAGTTTCCATCATTTCCACCGGTCATTTGAGTATACTGTCCATTTCCGAAACCATTCCAGCATTGATCATCATTAACATCAGACCAAAACCCTAAACCTCTGCAGTAATTTCCTTGCCAAGCATTTGTTCCACCAGAAAAATCCATGTTTTGACATGGTTCACCGGCAGCAGCCGGTTGATTTGGTGTGTGCCCACCATTAGTTATCTTGTGAACCGAATTAAATAAATTAGTGTACTCATTTTCAGTTACTCTGGATTTAAAATCCTTATCCTCATCCAAAAAACGTTTAAATTCAAAAACGGACTCTCTAAATTTTTGATTAACAAATGCTTCAAATTGAGAACGAGTAAATTTTGGATCAGCAACTTTTTCTTTTAACTCTAAAATGTAAAACTTTAAATTAAATTCATAAAAAGACATAAAACGTTCAAAATCTTGTTCAGTGGCTCCTGATTCGCTTATCAATCTGTTTTTTAATACCTTTAAATCCAGTGATTTAATCAAATTATAAGCTTTTCCCTCTTCAACTTCATCATTTGCAGTATGATGATTATCATGGTGATGAACTAAATTTTCACTTTTTGTTTTTTGTTTTTGATTATCAATTGGTTGACCTGTAATTTTACCAAGGGTTAAAATGGAAAATCCAATAAAAAATTGGATAAAAATTAAATTTGTTTTCAAATTGATTTTTTTATTAGTTAAACAAAAATTACTCGATTGTCATTTTGCAAATATCAATTAGGATTAAAGGAAAACCAAAAAAAACCAATATACATTACATAAACATCCGGAAAATCGAATGGCCTTAATCCTTAAGATTATTATACATGTGTTATACTAAAATAGCTAAAAATTCATTAATTATTGATTTCCAATATTTTATAAAATTTCATTTTAAATTTATTTTTTAAAAAAAATTTTTTTATGAAATTTTTTATCATCTAAAAAATAGTTATAAATTGCATTTAATTTTTAATACCATAAACAAATTAATTCTGCATGAAAGTAAAAATTAACATTGTGATAATCATCTTTTTGATCACAAATCAAATATTAGCACAAACAAACCCTGCAATAACTGCTTGGTTACAAAACAATACAATAATGGGAAGGCATTATGTAAATGGAAATTCAACTCCTATAAATGATAATGTTTTAGCAAATACTCAAACCGTTCAATATTCTTCCAACTCTGTTTATGTTTCTACCAAAGGGATACCAGCTTATATAACTGGTCCGTTTTTAGACGGAAACCCTTCTTTGGCAAGCAATCAAAATGCAATATTTAAATTCCCATTAAATCCTGTTCAAAACACAGGAACCTCAACTGCAACAACAGGCGGTAATATTGGTGTTTTTATTAATGGCGTTGCTTTATTTGATTACAGAGATGGTGTGGCTTGGAATGCTACTTCAAATGCATTATGTGGTGGCCCTGGAAATCCTCCATGTCCAGGGGGACCTGGAGCATCAATGGACTGGAACAGAGATGCAATAGTAGCTGAAAAAGCCGGTTTTGATTGCTCAAAAGGACATCCTGCTATGGGTAATTATCACCATCACCAAAATCCTTCTGCCTATAAATTAGATTTAAATGTAATTTCGACTATTTGCAATTTATATGATGCAGATGGATTGTATGCTATTGATTCTACTCAACATTCCCCTTTAATTGGTTACGCTTATGATGGATTTCCTATATATGGTGCATACGGCTATAAAAATACTGATGGTACCGGTGGAATAACACGAATTAAATCTAGTTATCAATTGAGAAATATAACTACACGTTCTACTAGTCCTACTGGGCAAACTGTAACAACAGGGCCGGCTGTAAGTGCAACTTACCCTCTTGGTTATTTCCGTGAAGATTATGAATTTATTTCTCATCCGAATAATCAAGATTATTTAGATATACACAATGGAAGATTTTGTGTTACGCCTGAATATCCAAATGGAATTTATTGCTACTTCGCAACTGTTGATCAAAACTGGAACTCAGCATATCCATATGTTGTAGGGCCAACTTATTATGGGGTTGTAACTGCACAAAAAGTAACTTCAATTACAGAAACCGTTACTACTTATACACCTTCGTTAACCGGAATTGAATCTATAAGTTTAAATGAAAATGCAGTTACTGTTTTGCCCAATCCTGCAAGTGATTTAATAGCCATTCAATTAAAAGGAATAAATAAAGAAACGGTACAAATAGAATTGATTGATTTGACTGGAAAAGTAATTTTAAAAACTGAAATATTTCCCGGAACTACTATTAGTTATTTAACTACTGAAAGTGTTTATGATTGGATTTATCAAATTCGCTTAAGAAACAACACAAACGAATGGATTAAGAAAGTTGTTATTAATCATTAAACAATGGTTATCTTTTCTTGTAATCTTTGCGTTTCAGTTTAACTTTATCATATAAAAAAGATAATTCATTAATGATTGCTTTATAAGGATAAAACTAAATTAGTAACTAAGGGTTAAACTTTTTTATCTAAAACTATTAATATCTTATTTACTAAAACGGTATTTTGTCATGATTTTTTTAATTAAAATATAGCATGTAATATTTCGAAAAATCAAAAGCAACTAATATTTATCATTTTCTCTACTGATAAAAATCAGTATATACCTATCATTGCCTTTCTATCTTCACGCATCAAGAGCAATGCAGGAAGTAATAGATTCAATACAAGCCAAGCAAATTACAAAATGTCATCACTGTGGTGATATTTGCTCTTCTTTAAAAATTGTTTCATCAGGTTATCATTTCTGCTGTGAAGGTTGTAAAATGGTATATGAAATCCTTTATGAAAACAGTTTGTGTGAATATTATGATCTCGAAAAAAATCCGGGCATCAAACAAAAATTTAAAGTTCGTGATGGCAAATTTGCCGTATTAGACGATGAAACCATTCTCCAAAAATTCATTTTGTTTAAAGATGATACCTCATGTAAAATAGAATTTTATTTGCCGCAAATGCATTGCAGTTCATGCGTTTGGTTACTAGAGAATCTTTATAAATTAGATAAAAACATTATTCAATCTCAAGTAAATTTTTTAAAGAAACACATTACTATTCAGTTTCAGCATAAACAAACCACCATTCGTAAAATTGCTGAACTGCTTGCCAGAATAGGCTATGAACCACATCTTAGTTTAAGTTCGGTTAAAACTAAACCAAAAATTAAAACATCAAAAAGTACCTTAATTAAAATTGGCATTTCAGGGTTTTGTTTTGGAAACATAATGTTGTTGAGTTTTCCTGAATATTTTTCTATTCAAATGACTAATGAATCTTTAATATATCAATTATTCAGTTACCTGAACTTAGTTTTGGCTTTACCTGTTTTCTTTTATTCAGCATCCGATATTTTTATTTCAGCATTTAAAGGATTACGGGAAAAATTTTTAAATATAGATACCCCAATTGCACTTGCCATAATAATTACGTTCTGCCAAAGCATCTACGAAATCATTACACAAAGAGGTACAGGCTACTTAGATAGCATGAGTGGAATTGTTTTCTTTATGCTTTTGGGTAGATATTTTCAAAATAAAACATATGATGCTTTGTCTTTTGATAGAGACTTTACATCTTACTTCCCACTTGGCGTAACAGTAATTGATGAACACGGACAAGAAAATCAATTAGCTGTTTCGAAATTAAAAATTGGTGACCGACTTAAAATTTTTAACGATGAAATTATTCCTGCTGACGCGATATTGTTTAAAGGTAAAGCAAAAATTGATTATAGTTTTGTAACTGGAGAAAGCGCACCTGTTGATAGAAGTATTGGTGAAATTATTTATGCAGGAGGCAAACAAATAGGCCAATCACTTGAACTGGAAGTGATCAAAGAAGTATCTCAAAGTTACCTTACGCAATTATGGAATAATGATTCATTTCAATCAAAAAAAGATGAAACTAAAACATCTTTTGTACATGACTTGAGCAAACATTTTACGATAGTTTTATTTTCAGTCGCTTTACTCTCTGCTGCTTATTGGTATAAAAATGATTCTTCGAAAATATTGGATGCAGTAACCTCAATACTTATTGTTGCTTGTCCATGTGCACTTCTCTTAAGCGCAACATTTACGAACGGAAGTATGCTGAATTATTTAGCAAAAAAAGGATTATATATTAAAAGTGCAAATGTTCTAGAAAAAATAAGCGACATCAACACAATTGTATTTGATAAAACAGGAACAATTACACAACAACATGAATCAAGACTAGAATATGAAGGTGTAGCACTTAATCAATTTCAGCAAGAAGCATTAGGTCTTTTGTTAAGGCAGTCTAGTCACCCTTTAAGCCGATTAATAGCATTAGATTTACCTTTAGCTTGTCAAAATAATATTCAAAATTTTAAAGAAAAAAAAGGTTATGGTTTATCTGCACTAATCAATGGACTATTTTTAAAAGCAGGTTCAACCAGCTTTTTGGATATAGAAAAAATTAATCAAATAGAAAATGAAGGAAGCAGAGTTTACATCAGTATAAATAATGAGTATTATGGTTTTTATAAAATAAAAGCAAAATACCGTAATGGTTTAAAAACTATTATTCGTGAACTAAAAAAAAAACATACTGTTTTATTACTATCAGGAGATAACGATAGTGAAACTGATAAACTGAGCCATTTTTTTGGTAAATCAGCAAAAATGCTTTTTAACCAAACACCACAGGATAAACTTGATTTTATTCAACAACTACAACTAGAAGGGAGAAATGTCATGATGGTTGGTGATGGACTAAATGATTCGGGAGCATTAACGCAAAGTCATGTTGGCATTGCAGTTTCCGACAACACTAATAATTTTTCACCTGCATGCGATGGTATTTTAGACGGTAAATCATTCTTTTTGCTAGATAAACTTATTTCTTATTCCAAACGTCAAAAGCAAATCATTGTAGGTAGTTTTATAATTTCAATATTATATAACATTATAGGTTTGTATTATGCAGTTCAAGGTACTTTAAAACCAGTAATTGCAGCAATTCTAATGCCTCTAAGTTCATTAAGCATTATTCTTTTCACTGTTGGCTTGAGTTACTTTTTTTCAATAAAAATTAAGAAACATGATACAAATCAGTTTTCTATTTGATTAAAGTCAATAGCTGAGTGCTACATTACAAATAGTTTCGCTGTTGTAAATCACTATCAGCATGGGAGTCATCATCATCCTCGTTATTGCCAGTTTAATTGTAGCACTTGGTTTTTTAGTTGCTTTCATTTGGTCAGTTAAAAAAGGTCAATTTGAAGATGATTACACGCCTTCTGTGCGTATGTTATTCGATAATGAGTTAGTAAAAGAATCTAAACCCGAATCAAAAAAATAAATTATGCAACTCGAAAAATTTAATTACGACAACAAAATTGTAAAATGGTTTGCCTACGCAACTATGCTTTGGGGAATAGTGGGTATGTTGGCAGGATTGGTAGCTGCTTTGCAGTTATTTATTCCTGCGTTTAATTTCAATCTGCCTTACACCACTTTTGGTCGTGTACGCCCTGTTCACACCAATGCTATCATTTTTGCATTTGTTGGAAACGGAATTTTTATGGGAGTTTATTATTCATTACAACGGTTATTAAAAACCAGAATGTTTAGTGATTTATTGAGTAAAATTCATTTCTGGGGTTGGCAATTAATCATTGTATTGGCAGCAATTACATTGGTATTAGGCAAAACAACTGGTAAGGAATATGCTGAACTGGAATGGCCGATTGATATTTTAATTACTCTTATTTGGGTAGTGTTCGGTTGGAACATGTTTGGAACAATCTTGCGCAGAAGAGAAAGGCATTTGTATGTTGCCATTTGGTTTTACATCGGAACATTTGTAACAGTTGCATTACTTCACATTGTAAACTCCATTGAAATTCCGGTTTCATTCTGGAAATCATATTCATGGTATGCAGGTGTTCAAGATGCTTTAGTGCAATGGTGGTACGGACACAATGCAGTTGCATTTTTCTTAACCACTCCTTATTTAGGTTTGATGTATTACTTCTTACCAAAGGCAGCTAATCGTCCTGTTTATTCTTACCGTTTATCGATTATTCATTTCTGGGCATTAATTTTTATTTATATCTGGGCAGGTCCTCATCACTTATTATACACTTCAACTCCCGATTGGGCTCAATCATTAGGAGTTGTATTTTCTATTATGTTAATTGCTCCATCCTGGGGTGGTATGATCAATGGTTTACTAACATTACGTGGTGCATGGGACCGTGTGCGTGAAGATGTAGTATTGAAATTTTTAGTAGTGGCCATAACCGCTTATGGTATGGCAACATTTGAAGGTCCGATGTTATCATTAAAAAATGTAAACGCAATTTCTCATTTTACCGATTGGACAATCGCACACGTTCATGTTGGAGCATTGGGATGGAACGGCTTTTTAACATTCGGTATATTGTATTGGTTAATCCCACGAATGTTCAGAACAGAATTGTATTCAAAAAAATTAGCCAACATGCATTTCTGGATTGGAACATTAGGTATTGTACTGTATGCGGTTCCAATGTATTGGTCAGGTATCATGCAAAGCTTAATGTGGAAAGAGTTTACTCCTGAAGGACAATTGAAATGGCAGTTCATGGATACTGTAAATAAAATGATTCCTTTCTATGCAGCACGTGCAGTTGGCGGAACCCTATTTCTTATCGGTGCTATCATGATGGTATACAATCTCATCAAGACCATTAAGGTAGGCAACTTCCTTGAAAACGAAGAGGCTCAGGCACCTGCGTTAGCAAAAGATTATGAAACACATCACTCTGAGCACTGGCACAGATGGATTGAACGTAAACCAATACAGTTAATGATTGTAAGTTTGGTGGTAGTTGCAATTGGTGGTATTGTAGAGTTTGTTCCTACTTTCTTAGTAAAATCAAATATTCCAACTATTGCAAGTGTTAAACCTTACACGCCACTTGAATTACATGGAAGAGATATTTATATCCGTGAAGGCTGTTACACCTGCCACTCACAAATGGTTCGTCCATTCAGAAGTGAAGTAGTTCGTTATGCACCAAATGAAGGTGATGGTGGTTATTCAAAAGCGGGTGAGTTTGTATACGATCATCCGTTTCAATGGGGCAGTAAACGTACAGGTCCTGATTTAGCAAGACAAGGAGGAAAGTATCCTGACAGCTGGCATTTATTTCACATGTATGAGCCAACGCAAACATCTGATAATTCAATTATGCCACGTTATCCTTGGTTGTTTGATGATCAGATAGATGTTTCGAGTACAGTCGCAAAAATTAAAGCAATGAAACGTTTAGGTGTTCCTTATCCTGCTGGCTACGAAAATCAGGCAGCAAAAGATATGGAGAAACAAGCCAACGAAATCACACAAAATCTAATGAGTGATGAAAAAGTGAAACAGTTTGTAGAGGCTGAGGAAATTGAAAAATTAAATGACAGAGAAATCATTGCATTGATAGCCTACCTTCAGCGTCTTGGAAAAGACATCAAAGTAGAAATGAAAACAAAACAACCGGTTGCATCAAATCAATAATTAAAAAAATAAGTTATGAAGTTTATTAATTATTTAGAAAGTATAACAGGAGTAGGAATTTATCCTTTAATCTCCTTAATGATATTCTTTTTATTTTTTATTGGAGTTACCTGGTTTGTAATTAAGGGCAAGAAAGAATACTTTGATTCAATTGCTAATTTAACTGTTAACGATAAAGATTAATTTTTTTAAAAAGCACATTATGAGTAAACATAAATTATATCTATCAGTTTTTTTTGTTGTAAGTTCTTTTCTTACAGCATTTGCACAAGAGAGTACAAGTAAACTAAACAGTTATTTTTCAAACGGCATGTTTAATATTTTATTTGCTGTAATAGTATTATTATTAATCCTGATTGCCGTAATCGGAAATGTAATAAAAAATGTTTCTAAAAGTGATTACATTAAATCCAAAATAGAAAAAAACAAAACTGAACAACATTCCAAAACATCTGTTGTAACAATATTTCTTTTAATCTCAAGCTTTCGATTAAATGCACAAACTGCAACATCAAACTGGTTAATTGGTGGTTTAGACATGACAACCTTCTTTACACTTGTTTTTATTATACTTTGCGAAGTAGCAATTCTTGCAGTTTTATTAACTGTATTGAAACGTATTTTGAAAAGCGATAAAGAAGAAGTCATTAAAGAACAAGTTAAACCGAAACCGGTAATTGAAAAAAATATTCTGGATACGTTTAATGCTTCTGTAAGCATTGAAGATGAAAAAGATATTTTGTTGGATCATGATTACGATGGGATTAAAGAGTTAGACAATAATTTGCCACCATGGTGGAAATACGGTTTTTATTTAACTATTTTAATTGCAATAATTTATCTTTCCCATTATCACTTGGCCCTTACAGGTGATTTGCAAGAAGCTGAATATAACAAATCAGTAGCTAAGGCAAAAGCAGAAATTGCAGTATACATGAAAAATGCTGCTAATAATGTAGATGAAAATACGGTAACTCTTTTGTCAGGTGAGGATATTCAAAAAGGAAAAGAAATTTATATTGCTAATTGCGCTGCATGCCATGGTAAATTAGGTGAAGGAACTGTTGGTCCAAATCTTACCGATAATTATTGGTTACACAACGGTGGGCTTTCCGATATTTTTAAATCCATAAAATACGGATGGGTGGATAAAGGGATGAAGTCGTGGAAAGAAGATTTATCACCAGTGCAAATTGCACAAGTGAGTAGTTTTATAAAATCTATAATTGGAACTAATCCGCCAAATGAAAAAGCGCCACAAGGCGAATTATATAGCGAAACTCTTGTTCCAAACAACGACAGTACGCTTTTAGTAAAAGATTCATTATCGGTTACAGTTGTTGATTCATTAAAGAAGTAAAATACTTTCAGTTCCCGACTTCGTTCGAACCGTCATTGTACAATCATAAAGTAAAAGTGTTAATTGGAAGCACAAGAAAATAAAGACAAAGAATCCTTTCGTGATTCCATCGCAACAATAGACAAGTCAGGTAAACGTGTTTGGATGTTCCCTTCACAACCACATGGAAATTACTATAATTATCGGAAGTACTTAAGTTACGTTTATCTCTTTGTTTTTTTTGGTTTGCCATTTATTAGTGTAAATGGTAATCCTTTATTTCTTATCAATATTCTTGAACGAAAATTCATTTTGTTTGGCGTAATTTTCTGGCCACAGGATTTCTTTGTGTTCGGAATAGGCATGATTACTTTCATTGTTTTTATTGCATTGTTTACAGTAATCTATGGTCGTGTTTTTTGCGGATGGGCATGCCCACAAACTATTTTTATGGAATTAATTTTCCGTAGGATTGAATATTGGATTGATGGGGATTTTAACTATCAACGTAAATTAAAAGATGCTCCCTGGAATGCTGATAAAATTATAAAACGATTTAGTAAATTTTCTTTATTTTTTCTTGTCTCCTTTTTAATTGCAAATACCTTTTTGGCCTATATCATTGGTAAAGATGAACTATTCAAAATAATTAATGCTCCAATTAGCGAAAACAGAGGGACATTCATTTCATTGCTAATTTTTACGTCTGTGTTCTTTTTTGTTTACTCCTGGTTCCGTGAACAAGTTTGTTTAATCGTTTGTCCTTATGGAAGAATGCAAGGTGTACTGCTTGATCCAAATTCAATTGTTGTGGCTTATGATTATGTACGTGGAGAAGATCGTCATAAGTTTAAGAAAAACGAAATAAGAATGGGAGGTGATTGTATTGATTGCGGGTTATGTGTAAAAGTTTGTCCAACAGGTATAGATATTAGAAACGGGACGCAGTTAGAATGTGTTAATTGCACGGCATGTATGGATGCTTGTGATAACATTATGGATGGTGTTGATATGGAAAAAGGATTAATTCGTTATGCATCTGAAAATGGTATTCGTAACAAACAACGTTTAACATTTACTAAAAGAATGCTCGCATATTCTATTGTGCTGATTTTATTATTAGGATTAGAAACATATCTTCTTGTTTCGCGTTCGGATTACGATGCAACTATTATACGTGCAAAAGGAATGTTGTATCAAGAGCGGGATAACAATGAAATAAGCAATCTATTTACCATTAAACTCATGAATAAGACATATGATAGCTTACCTGTTCAATTTAAAGTAAAAGAATTTCCTAATGCACGAATTGAATGGATAGGAAAAAATTTGTACACAAAACCGGGCGATATGACACAAGGAGAATTCTTTGTTTTTGTAAAACGTGATCAAATTAAAACAAGAAAAACCAAATTAAATATTGAACTGTACAGTAATAATAAAATAATTAAAACTGCTAAAACAACTTTTTTAGCACCTGTTAAATCAAAAAAAATAAACACATGAACTGGGGAAAAAAAATCGTAATACTATATCTTTCTTTTGTAGCATTGATAGCTACATTGGTAGTGATTAGTATGAATCAGGAAATTGAACTCGAATCAAAAGATTATTATGCTCAGGAATTAAAATATCAGGAAAAAATTGACGCATTAAATAATACGAATACATTGAATAGTGAACTTAGCTATGAACGAATTCAAAATTCTCTTGTAATTAATTTCCCTCAGGAACAAAAAGAAAAAATTACTTATGGTGAAATCTTATTCTTCTGCACAAGCGATTCAGAAAAAGATAAAAAAATTGCATTATCAATTAACGAAAACAATAGTCAATCTGTTTCGCTGAATCAATTACAAAAAGCAAAATACACTGTGAAAATCAGTTGGAAATGTAATACTAAAAATTACTTTAAAGAATTTCCATTTACTTATAAATGACAAGCATAATCGCCGCTATATTACTTGGATTAGCAGGTAGTCTGCACTGTGTGGGCATGTGCGGGCCAATTGCATTAGCATTACCCATTCATCAAGCAAATTATTTTAAACGAATAATAGGTGCGCTATCTTATAACTTTGGTAGAGCAACAACATATGCTTTATTAGGAGCAATTATTGGTTTATTTGGGCAAGGACTAAATTGGATAGGTTTACAGCAAATCGTTTCCATACTATTAGGTATATGCATTTTATTATACTACATCATTCCTGATTTTTTTTCTAGAAGTAAAATCAATCAACTGTTTACGAAACAAATTTATCGTTTAAAAAACGCACTTATCCCGTTTTTAAAAAAACGAAATGTAAGCGCTCTATTTATTGTTGGTACATTAAATGGCTTACTTCCATGTGGTTTAGTTTATACTGCATTAGTTGCGGCAATAGCACTTAGCGGAATTCAGCAATCAATGAGTTTTATGTTTTTTTTCGGAATGGGAACACTTCCATTCATGTTAAGTATAATCGTATTAAAAAATTGGATTACTATTAAATTTCAAAGTCGTATCAATAAATTTCTACCAAGCTTAATGATTATTATGGCGGTATTACTCATTTTCAGAGGTCTGAATTTAGGAATCCCTTATGTCAGTCCGAAAATAAATAAAGATGAAAAAGTGAGTTGCCATTATTTAACCGTTGATTCAACAAAAGCTCATGCATGCATCCAACCAAACGATAATAAACTTGTAACAAGAAACACAAAACAATCAAATAAGAAACAATCAAACAATGTACTGGCCAAAATTAAATAATTCAAAAATAAAACACCGAGTGTTGGAAGCTTTAAGTAAAAATGCCAATTATAGAAGCGAATACATATTAGGAATTCCTGCAACATATTTAGATACGGAAATTTTTTATGACGACGCACCTTTTTTAAAAGACGCACCTTTCCTATCAACATTAGTTGCAAATCCAAATCACATTGGTTGTCATACATTGGGCGATGAAAACGAAGCCATGTTTACAGGAACTCAGGAAATTGAACGCGATGTAATTAGAGTTTGTGCGGAAGAAATTTTTAAAGCCTTGCCAAATGAGTATGACGGTTACGTTGCATCAGGAGGAACAGAAGCCAATATACAGGCGCAATGGATTTATCGAAATTATTTTGCTGATGAATTTGGTGCCACAAATAATGAAATAGCAATTGTGTTTTCCGAAGATGCACATTATTCAATGACCAAGGGAGCTAATCTGCTCAATATTGATGGAATTAAAATTAATGTCGATAAACAAACACGTGCTATAGATATACATAACCTGGAAAAATCAATCAATAACGCACTAAAATCCGGAAAAAAATATTTTATTGTTGTTGTAAATATGGCAACTACCATGTTTGGAAGCGTTGATGATGTTGAGAAAGTGGCAGATTTATTCAATGCGCTTCGTTTAAATTACCACATTCATGTGGATGGTGCTTATGGCGGATTTATTTACCCATTTACAAATCCAGATAATCCATTTTCTTTTAAAAATAAAAATATCAGTTCTTTCACTATCGATGCGCACAAGATGCTTCAAGCACCTTATGGAACAGGAATTTTTTTAGTGCGAAAAAATTTAATGCAACATGTTTGTAACGATTCTGCTTCGTATGTGAAAGGAAAAGATTATACCTTAGTTGGAAGCAGATCAGGAGCCAATGCAGTTTGTGTTTGGATGATTTTACATGCACATGGCTCAGTTGGCTGGTCATATAAAATGAATGATCTCATGGAGAAAGCCAAAAGTGTTTGTGATTCATTGGATGAAATGGGAGTGAAGTATTTTCGTAATCACTATTTAAACATCATTGCCATTGAAGCAAATCAGGTTGATTCAGAATTGGCAAAGGAATTTTTTCTTGTTCCTGATACACATGAAGAACAACCTGAATGGTATAAAATAGTATTGATGCCTCATGTAAAACAAGGCATACTGGATTTGTTTTTACAACAATTTAAAGTGAGTTTGCAACGCAAAAATTTACCGAAAGTGTAATAATAAACCATGAATTTAATTTCAAAATACAATATTCCTGTTCCTCGTTATACAAGTTATCCAACAGTGCCTTTTTGGGATAACCAACTAACAAGTGAGGCATGGTTAAAAAATGTAAAGCAAACATTTCGTTCAAGTAATTCAAAAGAAGGAATAAATATATACATTCATTTGCCTTATTGCGAAAGTTTATGTACTTATTGCGCATGTAATACCCGAATCACTATTAATCATGCAGTAGAAAAGCCATACATTGAGGCTTTGCTTAAAGAGTGGGAAATGTATTTAAGTACGTTTGATGAAGTTCCTGTAATCAAAGAAATTCACCTTGGTGGCGGAACTCCAACTTTTTTCAGCGCAGAAAATTTAGCAGTTTTACTTAATGGCATTTTATCAACTTGCAAAGTGAGTAAACCTCATTTTTTTAGTTTTGAAGGACATCCTTCCAATACAACAGTTGAACATTTAACAACACTTTATCAATTAGGTTTTGATCGAGTTAGTTTTGGCATACAGGATTTTGACAACAAGGTGCAATCAGCTATTAACAGGCATCAAACTATTGAAGAAGTAAAACAAGTTGTGGAGAGCGCACGAAAAATTGGATATACTTCAGTAAATTTTGATTTGGTGTATGGTTTGCCTTTTCAGTCAAAAAAATCCATGGAAAATACTTTAAAAAAAGTAGTTGAATTAAAACCTGAACGAATTGCATTTTATAGTTATGCACATGTTCCATGGATTAAACCCGGTCAGCGAAAATTTACTGAATTGGATTTACCTATTGAAAATGAAAAGCGAGTTTTATACGAATTAGGCTTGCAGTATTTTTCTGAAGCCGGTTATCATGAAGTGGGCATGGATCATTTTGCACTTACCGAGGACGAACTTCTGCAGTCATCGCGTAAAGGATTACTACATCGCAATTTTATGGGATACACCGCAGGTAAAACTTCTTTGATGATTGGCTTAGGAGTTTCTGCCATTGGTGACAGCTGGACAGCTTTTGCTCAAAATTGCAAGGTAGTTGAAGAATATATAAAATTAGTGCACGAAGATAAATTGCCATTTCAACGCGGACATCAGTTAAGTGCTCAAGATGTTTTTTTAAGGAAACACATTTTAAATATTATGTGCAAAGATCAAACTGATTTTTCTGCAAATGAATTCGGACAATGTCTTTATTCAAAAATAAAGGAGCGATTATCAGAGTTAATTACAGATGGTTTAGTAGTTATTGAAAATAACCATTTACGAGTAACTGAAACCGGAAAAGCTTTTTTAAGGAATATATGTTTATGCTTTGATGAGCGTTACCACGAACGTGAGGTAAAAGAAAAAAAATTTAGTCAGGCTATTTAATATCATATTATATAGAGATTTAGAACTTAAACATTTTAAGATTTAATGATGTGATATATCAACTTCTTTTAAATAAATAAAGTAGATGAACATCAAAATGTTTATTGAATTTAAAGTTTCAAAAATGTAAAAACAAATTATTAATTATTAGAATTCATAGTATTTTTATTAGGATTTTAATATTACAATTAATTATGAAAAAAAGCTGGAAAGAAAAATTACAGAGCAAAAAAGAAATGCAAATAAAAAAAGTAGATTTTGATTTTGCCGATATAACAGCCGGAAGTACTATGTTGATTGCAACTCCTGAAGCTGTAAATGATTATGTAAAACAAATCCCAAAAGGCAAAACTATTTCTATGAAAACATTGAGAAATGATTTAGCACTTACTTATGGAGCAGATACTACATGCCCTCTTACAGCGGGAATTTTTTTGAGGATTGTTGCAGAAGCTGCTTACGAAGATTTTCAAAAATCAAACAGCATAAAAGGAATATCACCATTCTGGCGAGTAATTGATCCAAAAAGTAAACTTGCGTCTAAATTAAGTTTTGGAAAAGATTTTTTAATAGAACAACGCCAGAAGGAAGGTATTCCTTAATTCGTGTTTGATAAATTAATCTGTTAAAAAAAATAACATTTTTTAAAAAAATTTAAATATCTTTGTCATTAATTAACGTTTTAAAGTTATTATGCGCGCTAATAATCTAAAAACGTTTATTGACCATAACAGTAAAAATGGGGAGATAGCCGAAAAGCCCAAGAGTAGGTGTATTTTAAAAATTA
>Ga0172373_10002794_pt1 | contig 26407 bp, 32 predicted proteins | sample Lak10m_2_FD_114546 | JGI IMG/M metagenome (GOLD analysis project Ga0172373, IMG submission 114546) | Freshwater microbial communities from Kabuno Bay, South-Kivu, Congo - kab_092012_10m | ecosystem: Environmental > Aquatic > Freshwater > Lake | place: Democratic Republic of the Congo...
GACAACGTGGCGATCACGGTCAAGCTGATTGCGCCCATCGCCATGGAAGAGGGCCTGCGCTTCGCCATTCGCGAAGGCGGTCGCACCGTGGGTGCTGGCGTCGTCGCCAAGATCCTGGAGTGAAGTCCATGAGTGCCAAGCAAAAAATTCGCATTCGCCTCAAGGCCTTTGACTACAAACTGATTGACCAATCGGCTGCAGAAATTGTGGACACCGCCAAGCGGACTGGCGCCATCGTGCGTGGTCCCGTGCCCCTGCCCACCCGCATGCGCCGTTTCGACATTCTGCGTTCGCCTCACGTGAACAAGTCCAGTCGCGATCAGTTTGAGATCCGCACCCACCAGCGTTTGATGGACATCGTGGACCCGACGGATAAAACCGTGGATGCCCTGATGAAGTTGGACCTGCCCGCAGGTGTAGACGTCGAAATCAAGCTTCAGTAATGAAGACAACCCGCCCCAATGGCCTTGCCGGTTGGGGGATGGGGGGCACTAGTCGGGCTGTGTTTTTTTCGAATACAATGTCTGACTCTTGCCACAACAGGCAGGAATTTTTAAACCTTCTTTCACACACCAAACGGTGCTGCCAATTGAAGTGGCGCCGGTGGAAGTTTTGGAGAACAACAATGAGTCAAAGCAACCGTTTGGGTTTGCTGGGACGCAAGGTGGGCATGATGCGTGTCTTCACCGATGACGGCGAAGCAGTGCCCGTCACGGTGGTCGACGTGTCGAACAACCGAGTGACCCAGGTGAAAACCGCTGAAAACGATGGCTACACCGCCGTGCAGGTGACCTATGGTCAGCGTCGCGCGTCGCGGGTGACCAAGCCTCAGGCTGGTCATTTGGCCAAAGCCGGCGTGCAAGCTGGCGAAATCACCAAAGAATTCCGTGTCGAGACCGATGTCGCTGCGCAATACGCAGCAGGCAGCACCTTGCCCGTGGCCATGTTTGCCGTGGGTCAAAAAGTGGACGTGCAGGGCACTTCCATTGGTAAAGGTTACGCCGGCACGATCAAGCGCCACAACTTCTCGTCACAACGTGCCTCGCACGGCAATAGCCGTTCGCACAATGTGCCGGGTTCCATTTCAATGGCACAAGACCCAGGCCGTGTGTTCCCCGGCAAAAAAATGACGGGTCACATGGGCGATGAAACGGTCACCACGCAAAACTTGGACGTCATCCGCGTGGATGAAGCCCGCCAATTGCTGATGATCAAAGGCGCCATTCCCGGCTCGTCGGGTGGTTTTGTGACGGTGCGCCCCGCGGTGAAAGCCGTGTCCAAAGGAGGTAACTGATGCAAGTCGAACTCCTGAATGACCAAGGCCAGGCCGCATCCAAGCTGGATGTGCCCGATACCGTGTTTGGTCGCGATTACAACGAAGACCTGGTTCACCAGATCGTGGTGGCTTATCAAGCCAATGCCCGTCAAGGCACCCGCGCTCAAAAAGACCGTGAACAAGTCAAGCACAGCACCAAAAAGCCCTTCCGCCAAAAAGGCACGGGTCGTGCGCGTGCTGGTATGACCTCATCGCCCCTGTGGCGTGGAGGCGGTCGGATTTTCCCGAACTCGCCCGAAGAAAACTTCACCCAAAAAATCAACAAGAAGATGTATCGCGCCGGTATGGCCTCGATCTTCTCCCAGTTGGTTCGTGAAGGCCGTTTGGCTGTGGTGGACGACCTCAAGGTCACCGCTCCGAAAACCAAATTGCTGGCTGACAAATTCAAAGCCATGAATTTGGACTCGGTGTTGGTGATCGCCAACGAAGTCGACGACAACCTCTACCTCGCGTCGCGCAACCTGCGCAATGTCTTGGTGGTTGAACCCCGTTACGCCGACCCCGTGTCGCTGGTCTACTACAAGAAAGTCTTGGTGACCAAGGCAGCCCTCGATCAACTCAAGGAGATGTTCGCATGAGCAACACCCGTTTTGACGAAGGTCGACTGATGCAGGTGCTGGTCTCCCCCATCGTCTCCGAAAAAGCCACCATGGTGGCCGAGCAGACCAATGCGGTGACCTTCAAAGTGCTGCAAGACGCCACCAAACCCGAAATCAAGGCCGCAGTTGAATTGCTCTTCAATGTGCAAGTCAAGGCTGTGTCCGTTGTGAACATCAAGGGCAAGACCAAGCGCTTTGGGCGCAGCATTGGCCGCCGTGATCATGTGCGTAAAGCGTATGTCACGTTGCAGCCAGGTCAAGAGCTCAACCTCTCTGGGGAGGCTGCGTAATCATGGCTGTCATCAAGATGAAACCGACCAGCCCCGGCCAACGTGCCGTGGTGAAGGTCTCGCGCGACCATTTGCACAAAGGCGAGGGCTATGCTCCTTTGCTGGAACCGCAACACCAGCGCGCTGGCCGCAACAACAACGGTCACATCACCACCCGTCACAAAGGCGGTGGTCATAAGCATCACTACCGCGTGGTGGACTTCCGTCGAAACAAAGACGGCATCCCCGCCAAAGTGGAGCGGATTGAATACGACCCGAACCGCACGGCGCACATTGCGCTGGTGTGCTACGCCGATGGCGAGCGCCGCTACATCATTGCTCCTCGTGGGCTGGAAGTGGGCGCCAATGTGCAAAGTGGATCCGAGGCGCCCATCCGCGCTGGTAACACCTTGCCCATTCGCAACATCCCCGTGGGTTCGACCATCCATTGCATCGAGCTGCGCCCGGGTAAAGGGGCTCAAATCGCACGTTCCGCTGGTACATCCGCCACGCTGCTCGCTCGCGAAGGCACCTACGCTCAGGTTCGCATGCGCTCGGGCGAAGTTCGCAAGGTCCACATCGAATGCCGAGCCACCATCGGTGAAGTCTCCAACGAAGAGCACAGCCTGCGCCAATTGGGCAAGGCCGGCGTCAAGCGTTGGATGGGCATTCGACCCACCGTTCGCGGTGTGGCCATGAACCCGATCGATCACCCCCATGGCGGTGGTGAAGGTCGTACCGGCGAAGGCCGCGCACCCGTTGATCCTTGGGGCAATCTGACCAAGGGTTACCGCACCCGCAACAACAAGCGCACGCAAGTCATGATCGTGTCGCGTCGCAAGAAATAAGGGGTAGGCCATGGCTCGTTCATTGAAAAAAGGCCCATTCGTCGATCACCACTTGCTGGACAAGGTCGAGAAAGCCGTCAGCTCCAAGGACAAGCGTCCGATCAAAACCTGGTCGCGCCGCTCCATGATCCTGCCTGAGTTCATCGGGTTGACCATTGCCGTTCACAACGGCAAGCAACACGTTCCTGTCTACGTGACCGACCAAATGGTTGGACACAAGCTCGGCGAATTTGCGTTGACCCGCACGTTCAAGGGTCACCCCGCCGACAAAAAGGCCAAGAAATAAGGAGGACCTATGGAAACACGTGCAGTCCTGCGTGGCGTTCGTCTCTCGGTCGACAAAGGTCGACTGGTGGCTGATCTCGTTCGCGGAAAAAAGGTGGACCAGGCCCTCAACATCCTGACCTTCACCCAGAAAAAAGCAGCTGGCATCATCAAAAAAGTGCTCGAGTCGGCCATTGCCAACGCCGAGCACAACGACGGTGCCGATATTGATGAGTTGCGTGTCAAGACCATTTACGTGGAACAAGGCACCACCCTCAAGCGTTTCACCGCGCGCGCCAAGGGTCGCGGCAACCGCATCAGCAAGCCCACGTGCCACGTGTACGTGACGGTCGGCAACTAAGAAGGCATCGAGAAATATGGGACAGAAAATCCATCCTACTGGTTTCCGCCTGTCGGTGAGCCGCAATTGGGCCAGCCGTTGGTATGCCAACAACCGTGATTTCGCCGGCATGCTGGCCGAAGACATCAAGGTTCGTGATTACCTCAAGGCCAAGCTGAAAAATGCCGCTGTGTCGCGCATCATCATCGAGCGTCCTGCCAAAAACGCCCGCATCACCATTTATTCGGCACGTCCGGGTGTGGTGATCGGTAAAAAAGGCGAAGACATCGAGAACCTGAAAAAAGAGTTGTCCACCCGCTTGGGCGTGCCGGTTGCAGTGAACATCGAAGAAGTGCGAAAGCCTGAAATCGATGCCCAGCTGATTGCCGACAGCATCACCCAGCAGTTGGAAAAGCGCATCATGTTCCGTCGTGCGATGAAACGTGCCATGCAAAACGCCATGCGCTTGGGCGCACAGGGCATCAAGATCATGTCCTCCGGCCGTTTGAATGGCATCGAAATCGCTCGCACCGAGTGGTATCGCGAAGGCCGAGTGCCCCTGCATACCCTGCGCGCTGACATCGACTACGCCGTGTCCACCGCCAAGACCACCTACGGGATCATTGGCGTGAAGGTGTGGGTCTACAAGGGCGATACCTTGGGCCGCAACGATGCCCCTCAGGCTGTTGAGCCCCGCGCTGAAGAAGAGCGCCGTCCCCGTGGCCCCCGTCGTGACACCCGCGCTGGCGACAAACCTGCTCGTGGTGGCGCCCGCCGTGGAACCACCAATGCCGCACCCACCGATGGCAGCGATAAACCTGCCGAGGCTTTGGATGCCCCCAAAACCACCGTGAAGCGCGTCCGCAAGGTTGCCGCGCCCGCCGCCACTGGCACGGCTGCGGACGGTCAAGGAGAATAAGCATGCTGCAACCAGCACGCCGTAAATATCGGAAAGAACAAAAAGGCCGTAACACCGGCATTGCCACCCGTGGCAACTCCGTGGCCTTTGGTGACTTCGGTTTGAAGTCCACCGACCGTGGTCGTCTGACGGCCCGTCAAATCGAAGCCGCTCGTCGTGCCATTTCGCGTCACGTCAAGCGTGGGGGTCGCATCTGGATTCGCGTGTTTCCCGACAAGCCCATTTCCCAAAAGCCTGCAGAGGTTCGCATGGGTAACGGCAAGGGCAACCCCGAGTACTACGTGGCTGAAATTCAGCCGGGCAAGGTGCTGTACGAGATCGTGGGCGTGCCCGAGCAACTGGCTCGTGAAGCCTTCCGTCTGGCTGCTGCCAAGCTGCCTTTGCGCACCACGTTTGTGACCCGCATGTTGGGCCAATAAGGAGAAAGACATGAAAGCATCTGAACTCCGCGACAAAGACGTGGCCGCATTGGCTGAAGAAGTGAAAGCCCTGCAAAAGGCTCACTTTGGCTTGCGCATGCAAAAAGGCGTGCAACAACTCAACAACACCGCACAACTGCGCGCCACCCGACGCAGCATTGCTCGGGCTAAAACCATCCTGGCCCAGAAGAAGGCCCAGGCCAAGGAGTGAACATGACGGAAAAAACCCAATCCCTCAAGCGCACCCTGGTGGGCAAAGTGGTCAGTGACAAGCGCGCCAAGACGGTGACCGTTCTGGTCGAGCGCCGTGTGAAGCACCCGGTTTACGGCAAGATCGTGATGAAGTCGAGCAAATACCATGCGCACGACGAAAACGGCGATTTCCACATGGGCGACCTGATCGAAATCACCGAGTCACGTCCCCTTTCCAAGACGAAAAACTGGGTGGCCACCCGTTTGGTTCAAAAAGCCACACTGGTCTAATGCCAATCCAGGCCCTGTGACAGGGCAAGTCCAAATGGCCCACAATCGTGGGCCATTTTTTATTTGGAGACATTCCCATGATCAAAGTTGGAGATCAACTCCCCGCCGTCACCCTGATGGAATTCCATGAAGTCGAGAGTGAAGGCTGCAGCATTGGCCCTAACCCCGTTGAGGTGGCCAAAGCCTGTGCCAACAAAACCATCGCTGTCTTTGCGCTGCCGGGTGCCTTTACACCCACGTGTTCAGCCAAGCACGTGCCCGGCTACGTGCAAGCGCACGCCGACCTCAAAGCCGCTGGCGTGGACGAAATTTGGTGTTTAAGCGTCAACGATGCCTTTGTGATGAATGCGTGGGGCAAAGAGCAACAAACACAAGGCAAGGTGCGCATGCTGGCTGACGGTTCAGCAGACTTCGCCAAGGCCGTGGGCCTCACCCTGGACTTGACGGCGCGTGGCATGGGCTTGCGCTCCAACCGCTACTCCATGTTGGTGAAAAACGGTCAAGTGGTCACCTTGAATGTGGAGGGTGCAGGCAAGTTTGAAGTGAGTGATGCCCAGACCATGCTGCAACAGGCCAAATCCTGAGGCGGCTCACAAATCGACTTTGAGGTAATGCGCGCCCGCAATGGGGTTGTGATAGTAGGGGGGAATGTCAACGAACCCCAACTCGGCATACAGCGAGCGCGCAGCCTCCATGTCGTCCAAGGTGTCGAGTAACACGGTGTGATGACCCAGTAACCGAGCGGCATCCAAGATTCCTTCGGTGAGGGCGCGCCCCAAGCCAAAGCGGCGAAAGGCGGGCCGCACATACAAGCGCTTCATTTCGGCAGCGTTGGGGTAATCTGAATCGGCAAGCCCGCGCAGGGCGCAGCATCCCGCCCAACTGCCTTCAATGCGAGCCAACAAAAAAGCCCCATGAGGTGGCGCATAAACCGACTGCAACTGTGCCAACTCGGCCTCGGGCTGCTGGAAGGACACATCCACCCCCAGCCCGTGCACATACTCACCCACCAATTCGTGGGCCGCTTGCCAACTGGCGGTGTCGTTGGGCTGGATCAAGGACAAGGGGTCGCTGTCGAGGCTCATGAGGTCAATGGCACCCAAATGGCACAGGACACGCCCACGCACAGCAACCACAACACCAAAGCGGCCAAACGGTTGCGCCAGTGATCGGCGCTGGGCGGATGGGCTTGGCTCACCGGTGCATCCCCGGTGATCATGGGGGTGATCAAATCGTGATGGCGGCGCCAGCGGTGCCAGAGGATGGCCGCGACGTGTAGCACCACCCACAAGATCAACAACAACTTACCCAGCGACTTGTGCCACTGGGTGATGGCACTGGCCAAGTCTTCGGACACACTGGCATTCAGTGGGCCATAAAAGCTGATGTCGTCGGTGGCCATCAAGCCCGTGCCCAATTGCAAGCTCAACAAGAAGAAAACCGCAAAAATGGACAACGCCCCCAAAGGGTTGTGGCCAGGACGTTCGGCGCCAGACCAATACGCGCGAATGCGGGACGGCGTGGGAAAGAACTGCGCAAACCGCGACCACCAGCCACCCACAAAACCCCAGATGAGGCGAAACACCAAAGAGCCCATCATCACGTAGGCAATTTGGGCATGCCAGATCATCCAGTCAGCACCCAGGTTACCCGTGATGATCATGCCCACCATCATCAGCACCAAAGACCAGTGAAACCAACGGGTGGGCAAATCCCAAACGCGCAATAAATTTCGATCAGAAGCAGTGGTCATTGCGTTGAATCATGACAAGAAAATCGAAAATTAACACAATTCAAGTTGGATCCCCCTGATGAGGAGCAAAACCCGTCTAGAAAGGACACCCCATGCGCCCCCAAATCATTCGATCCCTTGTGCTGACCACAGGCCTGATCCTGGCTTCAGCCGTGGCCACCGCCCACACCGTGCCAGCCAAAGACGCTGTCAAGTTTCGTCAAAGCGCCTTCTTCTTGATGGGCAGCATGTTTGGCCAAATCAATGGCATGGCCCAGGGCAAGGTGCCCATGAACGAAGCCGCGCTCAAAAGCAGCGCTGCCAACTTGAACATGCTGATTCAACTGCCTTTCCATGCTTTCCCAGAGGGTTCCGATGAAGGCAAAACCAAAGCCAAGCCTGAAATCTGGATGGAAGCCAAAAAATTCAACGACGCCAAAGAGGCATCGCAAGCGGCCGTGGCCAAACTGAACACCGCGGTGGCCGCCGGCAATCTGAAAGACCTCAAGGCCTTGGCTGGTGGCGTGGGCAAAACCTGCAAAGGCTGCCACGACCAATTCAAGCAGTAAGCACGTCAAACAACAATTGCGTGAGCGCTTGCGGGGCACTGACCATGGGGTCGTGCCCCGTTTGCATTTCAACCAGACGTGAGCCGGGCAGCCAATGACCGTCCCAAAACTTGGCATCGGTGACACGGGGTCGAATGCTGTCGATGGTGGCCAATCGGGGCTGCGTGCAGTGCACAAAGGTGCGGGGGATGGCCGCAACGCGGGCGGGATCGAAATCGAGCGGGTCGCTGTAGGGTTGCGCGGGGTGAGGCGTTTGCCGGCGGTTGACCCAGGCCAAGTCATCGCCGGTGAGGCCAAACAAGCGTCCGTCACCCGGATCAAATGCATTCAAAGCAGAGGCCTGCGCTTGAGACAGCCGATGTTGGCGCGTGGCCTGGGTGTGGGTGGCATTCCAGGCCTCACCGGGCTTGGGCACCACGGCATCCAAATACACCAAATGGCGCAACCGCTCGGGCATGCGCTGGGCCACACCGGTGATGATCATGCCGGCATAGGAATGACCCACCAAAATGACCTCGTTCATTTCTTCGGCTTCGATGGCGGCGGTCACATCTTGAATGTGATCGCTCAGGCCGAGGTCTGCGCGCAACAAATGGGCGCGCTCGCCCACGCCAGTGAGGGTGACGGCATGCGCACGGTGACCCGCTTGAATCAAACCGGGCAAGACGCGCTGCCAGCACCAAGCGCCATGCCACGCGCCATGAACCAAAACAAAGTTCGCCATGCCAGAACCTTTCAATCGACCACGCCGGCTTGGCGCAAAGCGTCAACGCGTTCGGGCGACCAAGTGAGCCACTCGCGCAACACTTCCTCGGTGTGCTCGCCCAGCATGGGTGGTGGTCGTCGGGTGTTGACCGGTGTGGCGCTCATCTTGATGGGGCTGGCCACCAGTTGGAAATCTTGTCCGACCGGGTGGCTGAGGGTTTGAACCATGCCGCGCGATTGCACGTGCGGATCCGCAAAGACCTCGTCCAGTTGATTGATGGGCGCACCAGGCACTTGATGGCGCTCAAACGCCGCCAACCAATGCGCCTTGGGTTGTTGAATCAAGACTTCAGCCAAGAGCGGAATTAGCGCCTCGCGATGGCGAACGCGGTCTTGGTTGCGGACAAAGCGCGCATCGGTGCCCCATTCGGGGTGGCCCATCAAGGCACACAATTTGGCGAATTGGCCATCGTTGCCGACCGCCACAATGATGTGGTCACGTTCGCCGCTGGACTTAGGTGCGACTTCAAACACCTGATAGGGCACCACATTCACATGGGCGTTGCCCATGCGGCCAGGCACTTTGCCGGTGAACTGACCATCGACCAAATAGTTGGCCCCCAGGTTGGCCAGCATGGCCACTTGGGTGTCGAGCAAAGCCATGTCCACCTGCTGACCCTTGCCGGTGGCCTCGGCATGGCGCAAGGCCGCCAAGATGGAGACCGTGGCATACAAGCCAGTGAACAAATCGGCCACCGCCACCCCCACCTTTTGAGGGCCGCCGCCGCGGTCATCGCGCTCGCCGGTCACGCTCATGAGGCCGCCCAGCCCTTGAATGGCATAGTCGTAGCCGGCCCGTTCGCGGTAAGGGCCAGTTTGGCCAAACCCGGTGATGCTGCAATACACCAGACGGGGGTTGATGGCGCGCAAGCTGTCGTAGTCCAGTCCATAACGCTTCATGTCGCCGACCTTGTAGTTCTCCACCACGATGTGTGCGTGTTGGGCCAACTCGCGCACCAAGGCTTGGCCTTGGGGGTGCGACAAGTCGCAGGTGATGGAGCGCTTGTTGCGGTTGGCCGCCAGGTAATACGCCGCTTCGCGGGTGTCTTCGCCCGCAGGGGTTTTCAAAAAGGGAGGACCCCAGCCTCGGGTGTCATCGCCCGATTGGCGCCGCTCCACCTTCACCACATCCGCACCCAGGTCGGCCAGGGTTTGGGTGCACCAAGGGCCTGCCAACACACGCGACAGATCCAACACACGAACGCCATCAAGAGACATCATCATGGCGGCATTCTGCCTCAACGGATAATCACAGCCATGTCGTTTGTGCATCAGTTTTTTCGCCCAGGCTCAGCCCCTGCACCGAGTCGCTGGCTGGGGCGCTTGAGCCTGTTGGGCCTGGCCCTGCTGACGGGCTGTTCCCCCAGTTTGAACTGGCGAACCCTCACCCCTGTGACAGGCACCGACTTGCTCTTGCCCTGCAAACCGCAGCACCGCGAGGAAGCGGTGAGCTTGGGTGACCACACGGCGCAGCTCGTCATGACGGGCTGCCGCGCCGATGACTTGGACTTCACCTTCAGCCACCTCACCATTCCTCCAGGGGTGAACCCCGAGGAGCTGTTGCAACGCTGGCGTGAGGCCAGCCTCAAGCCCTTGGGTTCAGTTCTGTCGCAACCCGCACGCGAGGTGGCCATTCCCGGCGCGGTTCAGGCGGCCAAGCAATGGCGGCTCACGACCCCCAATGGCTTGCAAGTGATGTGGGTGTGGTGGGTGCACGAAGGCCGTGCGCACCAATTGGCGGTTTATGGTCCCCAGCGCGCATTGAATTTTGAGATGGCTGCTGACACGTTTTTGGCCAGCGTCAAACACAAAAGGTGAATCACATGTCAGCCCCATTGCCCGCCAGCCAGGCCATTCGGATCTTTGTTACCTTGGCCTTGGCGTATTTTTTGTCCACCTTGATGCGCACCATCACCGCGACCTTGTCGCCCACGTTGGTGCAGGACTTTGCCTTGTCGGCCAGTGATTTGGGCTTGTTGGCCGGCGGCTACTACATCGGCTTTGCCTCGACCCAATTGCCCATGGGCACCGCCCTCGATCGACATGGACCGCAGCGGGTGCAATTGGTCTTCCTGACCATGGCAGTGGTGGGCTGTTTGCTCTTTGCCGTGGCCGATCATTTTTCGGTGTTGCTGTTGGCCCGCATGCTGGTGGGCGTGGGGGTCAGCGCCTGCTTGATGGCCCCGCTAACGGGTTATCGCCGATGGTTTTCACCGGGTGCGCAACTGCGCGCCAACAGCTGGATGCTCATGACGGGCTCGCTGGGCATGTTGGCCTCGACCTTGCCCGTGCAATGGTTGTTGCCCCTGGTGGGCTGGCGCCCCATTCTGGCGGGCATGGCGGGTTTGTTTGTCATCGCCATGTTGCTCATTCGCTGGCAAGTCCCGGCTTGGCCTGCATTGGCGCCAAGCGCCGATGGCCCAGTGCCGCAAGCGGTCGAACAGGAAGCGGGCTCGGGGATCTTGGCGGCTTATCGACCCGTGTGGCGCAACGCCACTTTCCAACAACTGTTGCCCTTGGGCTTTTTTTGCTACGGCGGGTTGCTCGCCATGCAAACCTTGTGGGCCGCGCCGTGGATGATGCACGTGGGCGGGGCCACGCCCGAGCAAGCGGCCATGGGCTTGTTTGTCATCAACCTGGCCATGCTGTTCACGTTCTGGACCTGGGGCCTGGTCAACCCCTGGCTCACCCAGCGGGGCTGGCATGCCCAACGCCTGATGCGTTGGGGTGTGCCCCTGAATTTGGCCAGCATTTTCGGGTTGGCCTTGATGGGTGCGGACACCTCGGTGTGGCATTGGGTGGCCTTTTGCATGACCGCGTCGGTGGTGTCGGTGGCACAGCCTGCCGTGGGCATGGCCTTTGATTCACGCTTGGCGGGCCGCGCGTTGTCGGCTTTTAACCTGGCCATTTTCTTGGGCGGCTTTGCCCTCCAATGGGGTTATGGTTTGCTGATTGATGCTTTGCAAAGCTTGGGCTTGACCCAACTCAACGCCTACCGCATGGCCTTGGCCTGTTTTGGTTTGGGCTGTGTTTGGGCCTACGCGCGGTTCTGGCGACTCGGCAGTCATAATCAAGGCCACACACAGAACACCCCATGAGCGCTCGAATTTTGTTGGTCACCCATGCCCCGTTGGCGCAGGCCCTGAAGGCTTGCGCCCTGCACGTTTTTCCCGAATGTGCCGAAGACGTCCTCACGGTGGACGTCGAGGCCACCGATTCCCCCGAGCAGGTGCGCGAGCAAATCGATGGCCTCATGCGCACGCACCCCAGCGCGCAGTGGCTGGTTTTGACTGATGTGCTGGGTGCCACACCGTCCAATGTGGCTCAAGCCCTGATCGATCCGCAGTGCGTGGAAATGATTGCAGGGGTGAACCTGCCCATGTTGTTGCGCACCGTTTGCTACCGCCAAGAACCTTTGCCCCAGTTGGTGCAACGCGCTCTGTCTGGCGGCGCCCAGGGGGTGATGCAAATCACCCGCCCCATCCCGCACCTTTAACGCCATGATTCAGCAACCCATCACCATCATCAACAAACTCGGACTTCACGCGCGGGCTTCCGCCAAGCTCACCAAATTGGCGGGCAGCTTTCCTTGCCAAGTTTGGCTGTCCAAAGGCGATCGACGCGTCAATGCCAAAAGCATCATGGGCGTGATGATGTTGGCTGCGGGATTGGGTAGCGAAGTGGTCATCGAAACCGAGGGTGAACAAGAGGAGCAAGCCATGCAAGCCTTGGTGGAACTCATCAACGACCGCTTTGCGGAAGGCGAATAAGCCATGGGCATTGCCATCCACGGCTTGGCGGTGGCGCGGGGCATTGCCGTGGGGCGTGCCGTGCTGGTCGCTTCCAGTCGGGTGGATGTGGCCCACTATTTCATCGATGCCACCCGCGTCAACGAAGAAATTCAACGCATTGCCATGGCCCGCGATGCCGTGGTGCAAGAACTGCAAACCTTGTTGCGCAACATGCCCAAAGACGCGCCGCCCGAGTTGGCGGCGATTTTGGACGTGCACCTCATGCTGCTCGAAGACCAAACCTTGGCCGATGGGGTCAAGCACTGGATCGAAGACCGCCTCTACAACGCCGAGTGGGCCTTGAGCACGCAATACGAATTGGTGGCACGCCAATTCGATGACATGGACGACCCTTATTTGCGTGAACGCAAAGGGGATTTGGAGCAGGTGGTCGAGCGCATGCTGCGCCACATGAAAGGCTTGCCTGTGGTGGCCCCGGTCACCCCGCCTCAGTCTTCCGGGCAGACCGAAATGGTCGATCACGCCGACACCCCACTCATCTTGGTGGCCCACGACTTGTCGCCGGCCGACATGCTCACCTTCAAGCAAAGCGTGTTTGCCGGCTTCATCACCGATGTGGGCGGCAAAACTTCGCACACCGCCATTGTGGCCCGAAGCCTCGATATCCCCGCCGTGGTGGGTGCGCGAACCGCCAGCCAACTCATCGAGCAAGACGACTGGGTCATCCTCGATGGTGACGCGGGTGTGGTCATCGTCGACCCGTCACCCATCGTGCTTGAGGAATACGCGTTCAAGCAGCGGCAAACGGTGCTCGACAAAGAGCGCCTGTCGCGCTTGCGCTCCACACCCAGCCTGACGCTCGACGGCGAGCGCGTGGAGTTGTTGGCCAACATTGAAATGCCCGATGACGCCGACGCGGCCCTGAGCGTGGGCGCAGTGGGTGTGGGCTTGTTTCGCAGCGAGTTTTTGTTCATGGGTCGTGACCGCCAATTGCCCGATGAGCAAGAGCAATACCTGGCGTATTGCCGGGCCATTGAGGGCATGCAAGGGCTACCTGTCACCATTCGCACGGTGGACATTGGGGCCGATAAGCCCCTGGATCGGCCCGCGCGCGACAACGACTACCTGAACCCGGCCTTGGGCTTGCGTGCCATTCGTTGGAGCTTGTCCGACCCCGACATGTTTCTCACCCAGTTGCGCGCCATTTTGCGGGCGGCCACCCATGGGCCCGTGAAGATCATGATTCCCATGCTGGCGCATTTGCGTGAAATTCGCCAGACCTTGCAATTGGTGGACGAAGCCCGCGCACAACTCAAAGCCAAGGGCGTGAGCCATGGCCCGGTTCAAGTGGGCGCCATGATCGAGGTGCCTGCAGCCGCCCTGATGCTCGACACCTTTTTGCGGCACTTCGACTTTTTGTCCCTGGGCACCAACGACCTCATTCAATACACCTTGGCCATCGACCGGGCCGACGAAGAGGTGGCGCATTTGTATGACCCGCTGCATCCGGCGGTGTTGCGCTTGATCGCCAGCACCATTGCCGCGGGCGTGGCCAGTGGCAAGCCGGTGAGCGTGTGTGGCGAAATGGCGGGCGATGCCCAATTCACCCGCTTGCTGCTGGGGCTGGGCTTGCGTCAGTTTTCCATGCACCCCACGCAAGTGTTGCGCGTCAAGCAAGAAGTTTTGCGTGCCGACACCCGCAAGCTCCAAGGCTGGGCCCGCGCTTTGCTGGCCAGCGACACCCCCAGTTTGGACATGCCCAGCTGAGCCCAGGCAGCACCGGGCTCACTGCGGGGCTTCGTGCGAATCTCAGTGGCTTTGAATGGCGCGCCAGACCCGCTCGGGCGTCAAGGGCATTTGCAAACTCGGTGCGGCAGCGGCATGACCGTTGCGCGCGAGGGCATCGGCCACCGCATTCACCACCGCTGGCGTGGCACCAATGGTGCCCAGTTCACCCACGCCCTTGACCCCCAACACGTTGTTGGTGCTGGGTGTGCGTTCGTCCATTTCGGTGAGGAACATGGATTGCGCAATGTCGGCATGGGGCACGGCGTAGTCCATGAGGCTGCCGGTGAGCAACTGCCCGCTGTCTGGGTCGTATTGAATGGCTTCGAGCAATGCCTGACCCAAGCCTTGCACCGCGCCGCCATCCAATTGGCCGCGCACGATGGTGGGGTTCACCACGCGGCCCACATCATTCATGGAGGCATACGCAGCCACTTGAACCACGCCGGTGGCCGGGTCCACTTCCACTTCGCACACGTGGCAGCCATTGGGCCAGGTGGGGCCTTTGGCAGCGGTTTTGCTGTTGACTTCAATGCGGCGCTGCGGCTGTTTGGCCGCCAATTCGGCCAAGGAGCGTTTCAAGTCCGTGCCTTTGACGCTGAACTGGCCCGCCTCGTAAACCAAGTCGGAACCTGAGACTTCCAAGTCTTGGGCGGCCAGTTCGCGCGCTTTGTCCAAGGCCTCACCGGCGCCCACGTGCATGGCCGAACCCCCGGTGAACAAGGAGCGCGAGCCCGCGCTGCCAAAGCCGTTGCCGCGGTCGGTGTCGCCCAGCACAACGCGCACCTGATGGAGGGGCACTTGGAACACATCGACCACCAACTGCGCCAACGAGGTGGCGATGCCTTGGCCCATTTGGTTCACGGCCGAGAACACTTCGATCACGCCATCGTCGAGGATGCGCACGTTGACGTTTTCTTCCAGCGCATTGCCGCCCGTCCATTCGAGGAAGGTGGCCACACCCAGGCCGCGCCACAGGCCTTGTTTCGCCGAGGCCTGGGCACGGGCTTCAAAGCCCGCCCAGTCGGCCAAGGTCAGCCCCCCATCCATCACCTGCTCAAAGGCCCCCACGTCGTAAACCTGACCCATGGGGTTTTTGTAGGGGAATTGATGGGGCTGAATGAAGTTGCGTCGGCGCAGGGCAATGCGGTCCATGCCAATTTGTCGGGCGGCCTCGTCCATGAGGCGCTCCATGATGTAGATGGCTTCAGGCCGACCCGCTCCGCGATAGGCGCCGGTGGTGGCCGTGTTGGTCATGACGGCCTGGAAATGGAAATCGATCAGGGGGATGTCGTAAACGCTGGTTTGCACCCAAGGCCCAATGAGGCACTGAATGGCCACGCCCGTCATGGTGGGATAGGCGCCCACATTGGCCTGACCGTGAACGCGCAAGGCCAAGATGCGGCCACTGGCATCGAGGGCCAGTTCAGCCTTCGACTGCACATCGCGGCCATGGGCGCTGGACAAAAATTCTTCGCCCCGGTCGGCCACCCATTTCACCGCCGACTTGAGGGTGTGGGCGCAGTGGGCCACCACAATGTCTTCGGGGTAGGGGCCGGTCTTCATGCCAAAGCCACCGCCCACATCGCCCACCAACACCCGCACCTGTTCGGTGGGCAAACCCAGCAAGTCGCACACGGTGGTGCGAATGCCCGTGGGCATTTGGCTGCTGATGCGAATCACGAGGCGTTCTTCTTGCCAATCGCCCAGCACGGAGCGCGGTTCGATGCAAAAAGCGGCCAAGCGCTGGTTGTTGATGTCCAGTCGCACCACGTGTGCGGCTTGCGCGAATTGGGTCGCCGCATCGGCGACCGAACCGTAACGCGTTTCGGCCACGATGTTGTCAGGCCCATCGGCCAGGCGTGGGGCATCGGTCGCCAAAGCGGCGGGGACCGAGGTCACCGAGGGCAGGGGGTCGTAATCGACGATCACCGCTTCAGCGGCGTCTTTGGCTTGCTCGAGGGTGTCGGCCACCACCGCGGCCACGGGTTCACCCACGTAGCGAACGCGGCCATGCGCCAGCAAGCGGCGGTCCGTGCTGTTAAGCGCCGAACCGTCGGCGCGGGTGAAGTTCATGGGGCGAGGCAAGGGCTTGATGCCTTGCTGGTGCAATTCGTCTCCCGTCACCACCAAGCGCACGCCGGGCATGGCTCGAGCGGCCGAGGCATCGACCCCACGCAGGTGCGCATGCGGATAGGGCGAACGCACAAACACCAAGTGCGCGGCGTTTGCGCCCGTGTCGTCGGCATACAGGCCTTGGCCCTTGAGCAAGGCATCGTCTTCCATTCGGCTCACGGCCTGGCCGCTGCCGAAACGTGTTTGCATCTCATTCATGGTGTGGTTCCGAACTCCCTGGTGAGCAGACAGTCTAGCGGGGGCTGAATCGGGCGGTTGTCGCAGGGATTTCATGACCCGATGGCCCGCCCCACGGGCGCGACGGCGCAAGGCTTATGGCAAGGTTATGCTTGCGCCACCGCACAAGGCCCCACCATGAACACCCGCAAAACCCACCTCGACTGGATGGCCATGCTCATTTTGGTGAGCCTGTGCTTGTTTTGGGGCTTTCAGCAAAGCCTGGTGCGCTGGACGGTGCCCCATGTGCCACCCGTGTTTCAGGTCTCCATTCGGTTTGTGTTGGCCGCCCTGTGTTTGTGGCTGTGGTGCCGTTATCGGGGCATTGCTTTGTTGGCGCCCGACGGCAGCGCGAAGGCGGGCCTGCTGGCGGGCTTGCTGTTTGCGCTGGAGTTTGGCGTCTTGTATCCGGCGCTCAAGCTGGCGCCTGCGGCCCAAGTCACCGTCTTTCTCTACACCTCGCCGCTGTGGGTGGCGCTGCTCTTGCCGCTGCTCGTCAAAACCGAGCACCTCAGTGCGCGCCAGTGGGCCGGTTTGCTGCTGGCGTTTGCCGCCTTGGCCAATGCGCTGTGGAAAGACGTGAGCTTGGAAGGCGGCTTGGCGGGTCAGGGCCTGGGTAACGCCTTGGCCTTGCTGGCCGGGTTGAGTTGGGGGCTCACCACCGTGGTGATCCGGGCCTCCGGCTTGAGCCGCATCTCTCCCGAAAAAACCCTCTTCTATCAGGTGGGCACCAGCGCCTTGGTGTTGCCGGGCGTGTCCTTGGCTTTGGGCGAGGTGTGGGTGTGGCCCACTGGTGGTTGGGTGTGGGGGTCGTTGGCCTTGCAAAGCGTGGTGGGCGCGTTCCTCACCTACCTGATTTGGATGTGGATGCTCACCCGTTATCCGGCCACGCTGTTGAGCGCATTTGTGTTTTTGACGCCCATTTTTGCGGCCTTGTTTGGGGTGGGTTGGTTTGGCGAAACGCTGACCCTGCCCCATGGCGTGGCCCTGGTGGGTGTGACCTTGGGCATTGTGTTGGTCAACTGGCCGAAACGGCCGGCGGCGTCCACACCGACGGGTGAGTGAACACCGCGTCGAGTGCAAAGCGCTGCCCCCGGGCGTGGTCCTGAATGCATTGCCACACCAACGGGCTGCGGTGTTCAGCCTGCGTAGCTTGAACGTCATCCAAGGTCATCCAGGCGGTGCGCACAATGCCCGTGTCCAAAGTTTGTGCGGGGTCGTGCTCACCCACCTCGCCACAAAAGGCAAACCGCAAATACGTGATGTCGTCGTTGCCGCGTTGAAAGCGCGACAAGTAAATGCCCACCAAAGCCGTTGGCGTGAAGCGATGGGCAGTTTCCTCCCAGGCTTCGCGGGCGCAACCTTGTGCGGGTGATTCGCCGGGGTCCAAATGACCGGCGGGGTTGTTCCAGCGCAGGCCCTCGGGCGTGTGCTCTTGCACCAACAAATAACGCCCCTCGCGCGCCATGATGGCGGCAACGGTGGCACTGGGTTTCCAACGTGTGTCCATGAGGCCTCCTGCCACACATTGTCGCTAGGCTCGCCGGCGTGCCAGCGTTGCTGTCGTCAGGATATTGAAAGCTACGCCTTTCGGTTAAGCTTGCGCTTATTTATGTGACGCTGCCCGGTCGGGCGTTGGCGTTTTTTCTGAGGAGTCAGGACATGCGCATTGGTGTTCCTATGGAAACCGTGGCTGGTGAATCCCGTGTGGCGGCGACGCCTGAAACGGTCAAAAAACTGATGGCGCTAGGCCACCAGTTGGTGGTGCAACGTGGTGCGGGTGTTGGCGCCAGCGTCACCGATGCCGCTTTCGAAGCCGCTGGTGCTGAATTGGGTGATGCGGCCGCGGCCTGGGGCTGTGACCTGGTGCTCAAGGTGCGCGCACCTCAAGCCAATGAGTTGGGCCTGACCCACTCGGGTGCCACGGTGGTGGGCATGCTCAACCCCTTCGACCGTGAGGGCCTGGAGCGCATGGCGCAAGCGGGGCTCACCAGTTTTGCCCTGGAAGCCGCCCCGCGTACCACCCGTGCGCAAAGCATGGACGTGTTGTCCTCTCAGGCCAACATTGCGGGCTACAAGGCCGTGATGATGGCGGCCGACCGTTACCAACGCTTTTTCCCCATGCTCATGACGGCAGCGGGCACGGTGAAAGCCGCTCGCGTGGTGATTTTGGGTGTGGGCGTGGCGGGCTTGCAAGCGATTGCCACGGCCAAACGCATGGGCGCGGTGATTGAAGCCTCCGATGTGCGCCCCAGCGTGAAAGAACAGGTGGAGTCGCTGGGTGCCAAATTCATCGACGTGCCCTACGAAACCGCCGAAGAAAAAGAAGCCGCGGAAGGCGTGGGGGGCTATGCCCGGCCCATGCCGCCGAGCTGGTTGGAACGCCAAAAGGCCGAAGTGGCCAAGCGGGTGGCCCTGGCCGACATCGTCATCACCACGGCCCTGATTCCCGGTCGCGCAGCGCCCGTGCTGGTGACCGAAGAGATGGTCAAGTCCATGAAGCCGGGCTCGGTGATCGTGGACCTGGCTGCCCCTCAAGGCGGCAATTGCCCCCTCACCGAACCGGGCAAAACCATCAACGCGCATGGCGTGCTCATTGTGGGCGAGACCAATTTGCCCTCGTTGGTGGCCGCCGATGCCTCGGCTCTTTATGCCCGCAACGTGCTGGACTTTCTCAAGCTGGTGCTGCCCAAAGACGCCGAGGCGGTGCAAGTGCCCCTGGACGACGACATCGTGGCGGCCTGCCTCATGACCCAAGGCGGCCAGGTCAAACGCGCGGCCTGATCGCCGCCACCTACACAGGAGTTCATTGTGGAAACCATCAGCCCAACGCTCATCAACCTCATCATCTTCATCTTGGCCATTTACGTGGGCTACCACGTGGTCTGGAACGTCACCCCCGCCTTGCACACGCCGCTCATGGCCGTGACCAACGCGGTGTCGGCCATCGTCATCGTGGGGGCCATGCTGGCCGCTGCGCTCACCGAAACCCCCTTGGGCAAAACCATGGGCGTGCTGGCGGTAGCCTTGGCGGCGGTCAATGTGTTTGGTGGCTTTTTGGTCACCCGCCGCATGCTCGACATGTTCAAGAAAAAAGAGAAACCCGCTAAGGCGGCTGGAGACCAAGCATGAATTTCGATTTCGTCTCCATGAACCTGGTCACCCTGCTTTACTTGGTGGCCAGCATTTGCTTCATTCAAGCCCTCAAAGGCTTGAGTCACCCCACCACCTCCATTCGGGGCAACCTGTTTGGCATGACGGGCATGACCATTGCCGTGTTCACCACGGCGGCGCTCATTGCCAAGCTCAGTGGCGGCACCTTGGGCCTGGGCTGGGTGTTGCTGGGCCTGGTGGTCGGTGGCGGCGCTGGCACCCTCATGGCCGCGCGGGTGGAAATGACCAAAATGCCCGAGTTGGTGGCGTTCATGCACAGCATGATCGGCATGGCGGCGGTGTTCATTGCTGTGGCCGTGGTGGCTGAACCCTATGCGTTCAACATCGTCGCCAAAGGCGCGCCCATCCCCATGGGCAACCGCTTGGAGCTGTTCCTGGGTGCAGCCATTGGAGCCATCACCTTCAGTGGCTCGGTGATTGCCTTTGGCAAGCTCAGCGGCAAATACAAGTTCCGCCTGTTCCAAGGCGCACCCGTGGTGTTCTCCGGTCAGCACCTGCTGAACCTGGTGCTGGGTTTGGCCACTGTGGGTTTTGGCCTGCACTTCATGTTCACCGAAAGCTGGACGTCGTTCATGGTGGTGTTGGCCCTGTCCTTTGTGTTGGGCGTGCTCATCATCATTCCCATTGGCGGCGCCGACATGCCGGTGGTGGTGTCGATGCTCAACAGCTATTCGGGCTGGGCTGCCGCGGGCATTGGCTTTAGCTTGAACAACAGCATGCTCATCATTGCAGGCTCTTTGGTGGGTTCGTCGGGGGCCATCCTGTCCTACATCATGTGCAAGGCCATGAACCGGGCCTTCCTGAGCGTGATCCTGGGCGGCTTTGGCGGCGATGGCGGCACGGTGGCCGGTGGCGATGGGCAGCAGCGTCCCGTCAAGAGCGGCAGCGCCGACGATGCGGCCTTCATCCTCATGAACGCCGAGAGCGTGGTCATCGTCCCTGGCTATGGCCTGGCGGTGGCTCGTGCCCAGCACGCGGTCAAGGAATTGGCCGACAAGCTCATTGAAAAAGGCATTTCGGTGAAATACGCGATTCACCCGGTGGCCGGCCGCATGCCTGGTCACATGAACGTGTTGCTGGCGGAAGCCGAAGTGGAATACGACCAGGTCTTTGAAATGGAAGACATCAACGGCGAATTTGGCCAGACCGATGTGGCCATCATTCTGGGCGCCAACGACGTCGTCAACCCAGCAGCCCTTCAAAAAGGAAGCCCAATTTACGGCATGCCCATTTTGGAAGCATTCAAGGCCAAAATGGTCATCGTCAACAAACGGTCCATGGCTTCGGGTTATGCCGGACTGGACAACGAACTCTTTTACATGGATAAAACCATGATGGTGTTCGGTGACGCCAAGAAGGTGGTGGAGGAAATGGTCAAAGCTGTGGAGTGACCAGCCCCCAACCACACACCGCCCTGGCTCAGCCGGGGCTTTTTTTTAGGGGAGACACATGACAACTGCACAAAGACCATGGCTGACGGCCTACCCCGATGGGGTGCCCGCCGATCTCGATGAATCCGACTTGAACAGCACCCTCATCGAGTTGTTTGAATCGGCCTTTCGGAAATACCCACAACTGGTGGCGCACCATTTCATGGGGCGCGACCTCACCTATGCCCAGTGGGATGCCGACAGCCGGGCGCTGGCGGCGGCCATGCAGGCCAAGGGCTTGAAGCCCGGCGACCGGGTGGCCTTGATGTTGCCCAACGTGTTGCAATTTCCCATGGCTGCAGCGGCCATCATTCGGGCTGGCTTGGTGGTGGTGAACGTCAACCCCCTCTACACCGCACGCGAATTGGAGCACCAGCTCAAAGATTCGGGCGCCAAGGCCATCTTCATCTTGGAAAACTTTGCACACGTGCTGCAAGCCTGTAAAGCCAAAACCCAGGTCGAGCAGGTTTACCTCTGCGCCATGGGTGACACCTTGCCAGGCCTCAAAGGCGCCTTGGTGAATTTTGTGGTGCGCAAGGTCAAGAAGCTCGTGCCGGCGTTTTCCTTGCCGGGTGCGATTCGATTCAACGACCTGCTCGCGCAAGGCCAAGCGGCCAATTTCCAGCGCGTGGATGCCCGCCCCGATGACGTGGCCGTGCTGCAATACACGGGGGGCACCACGGGGGTATCGAAAGGCGCCACGTTGCTGCACCGCAACTTGGCGGCCAATGCGGCGCAGTCCGAGCTGTGGAATGCGCCCGTCATGCACCGATTGCCCAAAGGCGAGCAGTTCACGCTGGTGTGTGCCCTGCCGCTCTATCACATCTTTGCGTTCACCGTCGGCATGGTCAAGCAGTTGCGCAGTGGCGACAAGCTGTTGCTCATTCCCAATCCCCGCGATTTGCCGGCCACCCTCAAGACCCTGAGTCAGCACCGCTTCCACGGCTTCCCGGCGGTGAACACGCTGTTCAATGCCATCGTGCATCACCCCGACTTCAACAAGGTGGACTGGTCGCACCTGTTGCTGTCCCTGGGCGGAGGCATGGCGGTGCAATCGGGCACAGCCAAGCTGTGGCTGGAAAAAACCGGCTGCCCCATTTGCGAGGGCTATGGTTTGTCGGAAACCAGCCCGTCCACGAGTTGCAACCCCACCAATTCCACCGAGTTCACGGGCAACATCGGTGTGCCCATTCCCAGCACCTGGATGAAGGTGGTCGACGACGATGGGCGCGATGTGGCGGTTGGCGAAGTGGGCGAGCTGTGCATCAAGGGCCCACAAGTGATGGCGGGCTACTGGCAGCGCCCCGACGAGACCGCCAAAGTCATGCTGGAGGGCGGCTGGTTTCGCTCGGGCGACGTGGGCTTCATGGACGAGCAAGGCTTTTTCAAAATCGTCGATCGCAAGAAAGACATGATTTTGGTGAGCGGCTTCAACGTCTACCCCAACGAAATCGAAGATGTGGTGTCCACGCTGCCCGGCGTGCTGGAGTGTGCGGCGGTGGGCATCCCCGATGAGCAAACCACCGAAGGGGTGTGCCTCTTTGTGGTGAAGTCAGACCCCAACCTGAGCGAAGAAGCCATTCGCAAACACTGCCGCGAAAACCTCACGGCTTACAAAAACCCGAAAAAGATTGTGTTTCGCACCGAGTTGCCCAAGACCACGGTGGGCAAGATCTTGCGTCGCTCCTTGCGGGACGAGGTCAACGCAAAAGCGTGAGGGTCCATGCGCTCAGCCCTGACCAGCCCTGGGGCTGGCAGGGCTTCACTTGAGCCAGCCGCGACGGCGGAAATACCACATGGGCCCCAAGGCGCTGGCGATCATCAAAGCCAGGGCATAGGGGTAGCCCAGGCTCCAGTCCAATTCGGGCATGAACTTGAAGTTCATGCCATAAATGCTGGCGATGAGCGTGGGGGGCAGCAGCGCGACGCTGGCCACCGAGAAGATCTTGATGATCTTGTTCTGGTTGATGTTGATGAAACCCACGGTGGCGTCCATCAAGAAATTGATTTTTTCAAACAAGAACGCAGTGTGGCTGTCGAGTGAGTCGATGTCACGCAAGATCTGACGGGCCTCTTCAAATTGCTCTGCATTTAGCAAGCGCGCACGCATCATGAAGCTGACCGCGCGGCGCGTGTCCATGGCGTTGCGCCGGATGCGGCCATTCAAGTCTTCCAAGCGGGCAATCCCACCCAGCACTTCGGTGGCGAGTTCATCGGTCACATCGCCCGACAAGACCAGGTGGCTGGCGTTTTCCAGCTGATCGTAAATGTCTTCGAGGGAATCGGCAGAGTATTCCGCGTCGGCATCGAAGAGCTTGAGCAGCACTTCCTTGGCATCGGCAATCAGGCCGGGCGCACGGCGCGCGCGCATGCGCAAGAGGCGAAACACCGGAATGTTTTCATCGTGAATGGAAAACAGCACGCCACGGCTTTTCAGATGCTCGTTGTGCTGGTTCAAGATGAACGCCACGCGCGCTGAAGCGGGTTTGTCGTCCTCAAAAATCAAAAAGTCGCTGCGAATGTGCAGCTCGCCGTTGTCTTCTTCGTAAAAACGGGCGGACTCTTCGAGGTCTTCGTCGATGGCGTCATCGGGGATGGACAGGCCGTAGTGCTGGCGCACCCACTGCTTCTCCTCAGGCGTCGGCGACTCCAGATCCACCCAGATGGGCTGGAATTTGGACAGCTCTGCCAGAGATTCGATCTCTTCTTGGAACAGGCGGCCATTGACCAGGGTGAAGACATTGAGCATGACTGGGAATCGGTCGGGTGGCGAGGCGCCAGATCAGGAGGTGCCCATTATGTCATCAGGGGGCGCAACGCCCGAGAGGGCCCTGATAGAGTGAAGCCTTGCATACGGCTTTGTCATGACCATTTCACTACCTCCCGCTAAAGAGCGCTTGATGCTGCTCACCTTGGCTGGCATTCAGTTTTCACACATCGTGGATTTCATGATGATGATGCCACTGGGGCCCATGCTGACCCAGTCCTTGGGCATTGGTCCGGCGGCTTTTGGCCTGTTGGTGTCGGCCTACACGTTTTCTGCAGGTGCCTCGGGCTTGTTGGCCACCACCTACATCGACCGGTTCGACCGCAAGCGCTTGATGCTGGTGATGTTCGGTTTGTTTACCTTGTTCACGCTGCTGTGTGGCTTGGCGCCCAACTTTGCGTTGCTCATGGCCGCGCGCATGGGAGCTGGTTTTTTTGGCGGCATCCTCAACGCCATGACGCAAACCATCGTGGCCGACGTCATTCCCTTCGATCGTCGGGGCCGCGCCATGGGCGTGGTCATGACTTCCTTTGCAGTGGGAACGGTGGCGGGCGTGCCCACGGCTTTGGTGCTGGCCAACCACTGGGGCTGGCCAGCCCCGTTTGTGGCGTTGGCTGGCTTCAGTGTGGGCTTGTGGGGTTTGGCCGCCCTCACCCTGCCGGTGCTCAACCGCCACACCCAGGCGGTGCGTGAGCAAAAAGTCTGGACGGTCATCGCACGCACCATTCGCGACAACAACCACCAACGGGCGCTGTGGCTCACCGCCACCATGATGTTCGCTTCCTTTTGCGTCATCCCCTACATCACGCTTTACTATCAAAACAACGGCATCTTGACGACCAGTCAATTGCCTTACGTGTATTTGTGCGGCGGCGTGGCGACCTTGTTCACCTCCCGCTGGATTGGCGCGATGAGTGACCGGGTGGGCAAACTGACCGTGTTTCGGCGCATGTTGCTGTTGTCGCTGATCCCCCTCATGGCGACCACGCTCATGCAGCCTTGGGGCTTGGCGGTGGCCTTGTTGGTGTCGACCTTGTTTTTCGTTGCCATGAATGGGCGCATGGTGCCGGGCATGGCCATGATCGCCTCAGCCGCAAACCCCGGACTTCGGGGCACCTTCATGACCTTGAACGGGGCGGTGCAGTCGGCCGCCATGGGTGTGGCCTCGGTGGTGGGAGGGCTGATCGTGACGCCCACACCCGATGGCCGACTGGCGCATTATTGGCACGCAGGCTTGCTGGGCGTGGCCATCAGTGGCGTGACCTATTGGCTCGCGGGTCGGGTTCGGATGTACGACAAGGCCTCCTGAAAACCCTCACCCCAACCGGGTTGCAATTTGGGCATGACGGGTGCATAGTGGTCACACCGTTGCTCGATTGGGTCGCGGACTCAAGGGCAAGGGCTTGAAAGAGGAGCTTGGTATGAATTTGACGATCAGTGGTCATCATTTGGAAGTCACCCCGGCCTTGCGCAATTACGTCACGCAAAAGTTGGACCGAATCTCCCGGCACTTTGATCAGGTGGTGGACATCAAGGTGTTGTTGACGGTGGAAAACCAAAAGGAGAAAGAAAAACGCCAACGCGCTGAATGCAGCATCCACGTCAAAGGCAACGATTTGTTTGCCCAATGCGCCCATGAGGACCTGTATGCAGCGGTGGATGAACTGGTCGACAAACTCGATCGTCAAGTGAACAAGCACAAAACCCGATTGCAAGACCATCACCACGAAGGGCACAAACGCCAGCTCGACGCCTGAGTCAGTCAGGCCTTGCCCACAACCGCCGCGAGGCGGTTTTTTTAGCCCATTGATGTCCCCCGTGATCAGCACGCCAGCTTTGAGCCGCAGATCGTGACCAAGCACCAGACCCGCTGGACGGGCTTTGACGACAAGATCCTGTCTCTGTACGCCCGTGGCATGACCGTTCGGGAGATTCAGGGGCATCTGCAGGAGATGTATGGCGCCGAGGTCTCACCCAGCCTGATTTCCTCGGTCACCGATGCTGTGATGGACGAGGCCAAGGCGTGGCAAGCCAGGCCACTGGAGGCGCTGTACCCGATCGTTTATCTGGACTGCATCCATGTCAAAACCCGCGACTCAGGCGCAGTCAGAGCCAAGGCGGTTTACCTGGCGCTGGGCATCAACATGGCGGGCGAGAAGGAAATCCTGGGCCTGTGGATTGCCCAGACCGAGGGGGCCAAGTTCTGGCTGCAGGTGGTCACGGAGCTCAAGAACCGGGGTGTGGCCGACATATTCATCGCCTGCGTGGATGGCTTGAAGGGGTTTCCAGAGGCGATTGAGGTGGTGTTCCCGCAAACGGCGGTTCAGCTGTGCGTGGTCCACATGGTGCGCCACAGCCTGAACTATGTGAGCTGGAAAATGCGTAAAGCGGTGGCCGCTGACCTGAAGACCGTCTACAGCGCCTCAACCGCCGATGAAGCCTTGCTGCGGCTGGAGGAGTTCGCCGACCAGTGGGGTCAAGACTACCCGACCATTGTGAAATCGTGGCGCAGTAACTGGCAGCGGATCGTGCCGTTCTTTGAATATCCGCCGGAGATCAGGCGGATCATCTACACCACCAACGCGATTGAGTCCGTGAACATGA